>ERZ808024.176-NODE-176-length-48953-cov-11.692999_pt1 | contig 48953 bp, 46 predicted proteins | sample MGYA00380181_ERZ808024 | MGnify/ENA primary metagenome ERZ808024 (study PRJEB31490, sample SAMN06133413) | mouse gut metagenome | isolation source: Z2_1 | host: mice | place: China: Chengdu | collected 2015-05 ...
AAACTTCTTGCCTTGTGTGAGTCTGGTTACAATGATTCAACAGAGTATGATCTGTTTGTCAGATGTCTGTCAGAACAGACCATTGTTGAAAATGAAAAACGCAGACTCCGCACAAAAGAAGACGGCGGCATGAAATCATCCATGCTGCAGAATCCTTCTGATCCGGAAGCTACATTCCGAAGCAAAGCAGGAAAAGAGCATCGGGGATATGTTGCCAACCTTGAGGAATCTGTAGGAGAAAATGGTTCCGTTGTAACAGAGTATCAATATGACCAGAACAACCACAGTGACAGTCAGTTTATTCAGGAGCATCTTAAGAAGATGGATAAACAGGAAGAGCGAACTGTTATAGTTACGGATGGTGCATATAGCGGAACAGAAAACACACAACTTGCAGCCGATAAAAACGTAGAACTGATTACCACAAGCCTGACAGGGAAACCAGCTCCGGATATCCTTGCTGATTTTGAATTTAACGAAGAGGGAACAAAAGTCCTCCGATGTCCAGCCGGCCATGCCCCCAAAAGCTGTTCTTATATGAAACAAAGCAATCAGTGTGCCGTTTCCTTTCTGCATGAGCAGTGTGCCAACTGTCCGTATCAGGATCAATGCAAGCCGAAGATTTATAAGCGAGTTGCAAAAATAGTAACATCCAAAGCTGCACATGAACGTGCGAAAATTCAGCGTAACATGAGTAGTGACGAATTTAAAAATTATGCAAGGCTTCGTAATGGAGTGGAAACTGTTCCATCAAATATCCGTAAGAATTACCATTTGGAAAAAATACCTCGTGGCAAACAGCGTGGCAAATTCTTTTTCGGTTCCAAAATAGCAGCGTTGAATTTCCGAAAACTCTTCAATTATGTGAAGGGTCTGGGAAACTATGCCTCAAATCCAGTACTTGCATAAAACAAGGTAGGGAATACCCAGCATATATCCCCAAAAGTCCGGCGATATACTGTAAAATATGAATTTTTCAAGGTACTATAGGAATAGGGTCAAATTTATTTATCGTTTTGACCCCAACATCTTGATAATACGGTTAGCGTATTTGGGATTATTTTCACTGCCCTAGGGGCTTCTATACCGGAGGTATCAAAGATGGTCATGGAGGCAAAAGTAGAATCAAGCTTTTGGCAGATCGGTTCGGTCGGGTTAACCAGGTGGTCGAACATTGATTGTAAGTCCAATAAGAAATCCTGTTTGAAACGAGTGAATTTTGAGGTATCGGGAACAACATCAAATCCACAGAAATCACGCAAATCCCGAGAGCATTTGAGAAAGACAATCAGAAGCATATCCGTCGGGGTTGAAAAGATACGTTGGATCAAAAGAGCTTTTAGCATAGGATAAAGCTGATGTTTACGAGGTCTTCCGGTGCTGACGTGAAAATGAGTAGTAAAAGAAACAGGAACAATTTCATCAAGGTTAATGGCTTTATCAAGAAGTACTAGAAACTGATAGTTATCATTGCCGAATTTATTTTGACAATCATCAAAAACTTTTGCCAAAGTGAGTTGCTTGTGTGTTATTACATGGGTACATCTCCTTTAAGGTGGATGGTTGATTAGTTTCTCGACAATTCTATTTTACCATAAACTTTGAGGGGATATTTTATTTTGTAACAAAAAATGCCGTATTTATGCGGCTTTAGGTGTTTCGCAAACGCTTAAGAGTTAAAATATGATGAAAGGAGGTACAAACTATTAAAGTTTGTGCAAATAAGGGATGAAAATTATTATTTTTGGAACAGGGATGTTTTATGCAAAACGCAAAGATGAAGTATGGAAAGAGGATATAGTTGCGTTTTTGGATAATTCTGCAGAGAAGCAGCAAAAAGAATTTGATGGTCGTATGGTATATAAGCCCGAAAAAATAGTAGAGTTAGAATATGACTATATTGTATTAATGGGAAAAAAGAAATTTGAAAGCGAAATGTTGAGACAATTGCAAAGTATAGGGATTGAAAAAGAAAAAATTCTTACATACGAAGAATTTTGTATTATGAAAGAACCAAAAGGTATGCAAATATATTATGAAAGAGAATGGACAGGATTATGTTCAAAAGGAAAAAATGTTTTGTTATTGTCCCATGAACTTTCGAGTACTGGAGCGCCAATTGTGTTATTAAATGTAGCATTGGTTATGAAAAAGAATGGCTATAATCCAGTGATTATGTCACCAGTAGATGGTCCGTTGCGACAGAAAATTGTTGACCAGGGGATAACGGTTGTGGTTGAAAGAGTCATAAACAAAAACAATAAATTTCTATGGGAGTGGATGGTTACGTTTGATTTTATATGGGTTAATACGCTTAGCTTCTGTTATTTAATAGATGATTTGGCAGAAACAAATGTTCCGGCAGCGTGGTGGATCCATGAGACAGATATTTCTTATGAGATAATAGGAATGGATAGTATGCCAAAGAAAAATAATAGGATTCCGGTTTATGGCGTAGGAAAAAGGGCAATTGAATCATATGAAAAATATTTAAACAATAAAAATATTAAAAATTTGTTCTATGGGCTTCCGGATGCACGTGAAGAGAAAAGGCTGACATTTGCGTTGATTGGAACCATATCAGAACGCAAAGGGCAAGATATTTTTGTTGAAGCAATTGAAATGTTGACAGAGGAACAGCGTAAAAAGGCAGTTTTTCAAATTATAGGAGGTATTGTACAACAGTATGTTTATGATGATGTTGTTGCACGTTCAAAGAGATTATCTTGTCTATCGATTGTAGGCGAAGTGTCACATGAAACAATGCTCCAGATGTATAAAAATATAGATGTTGTAGTATGCCCGTCGCGAATGGACCCTATGCCTGTAGTGATTACAGAAGGCCTTATGAATAACAAGATTTGTATAGCTTCTGAGGCTACAGGGTCGGCAGGACTTATTACAGATGGAAAAAATGGATTTGTTTGTGAGACAAATGCTCAAAGTCTGGCTGAGAAGATGGGTTGGATTATTGACCATAAAGATGAAATGGATAATATTCGTGAGGAGGCAAGAAAAGTATATGAAGAGAATTTTTCAATGAATATATTTGAAGAAAATGTATTGAAAATAATTGAGAGTATATAACTTCTCAGAATCTCAATGAATGAACTTCCAACTAAAAATTGACACCTGAATATCGTGCAGGAAAAGAAATTTGCGAGAAACTGAAGAAATAGCATTCCCGGTGGGAGTCCCATCCCTAGTTGCAGTCAGGCTGGGAATAATGGTGTTTTCAGTTACAGGAAGAACAACTGTTTTCTTTGTAGCCGCAGATACGCTTTTTGCGTTCCTGCGAGGCAGTATGGACAGGAGTGCCGTCACCGGCAAGAGCCAGATTGGCAAGCAGCATGGATATCCAGAATTCCTGAAGGACAGAGTTTTCAGAATAGCCACGGAAATTGGTCAGTCCGATTTTTCCTTGATGAGCTTATAATTTTCTTCCACCGGCCATACAGTGAATGATAAGCTGTTTTAAAGAGCCTAAACATTATATGTTGTGGTTGTTAGAGTTAGGTTGTTAACATTGGTATATAAATGTATTAAGACAGTAGCTTGTTTGTGAAAAATATGACTATAGTGAGATGTACAAAAACTATGAGTGTTTGTGTGGAACTTTTATGTAGAGTAGTTGAAAGAAAATAATATAAGTTAAGGCTAGAATGAAAGGAGGTATTATGTAATGGAAGATGTATTAGTTAGTGTTATTATGCCAGTATATAATGGTGCGCCATATATAAAAATGGCGATCAAGTCTATTATAAATCAGACATATCGTAATATAGAGTTGATGTTGATTGATGACTGTGGAACGGACTCTTCAAAGGAGATTATAGAGAAATACGCAAAAGAGGATGAACGTATTAGGATATTTAATAATCCACAGAATATGGGGATTGCATATTCAAGGAATGTCGGACTTGATAATGCCAGAGGGAAGTATATTGCAATCATGGATGATGATGATTATGTATTTGAGTACCGGTTGGAAAAACAGGTTCGTTTTTTGGAAGAAAATATTGCTTATGCTGCTGTAGGAGGAAAAGCACAATGGATAGATGGGGAGGGGAAAGTGATAAAACCTGAGATCGATGTGCTAACTGATAGTAATTATATACAGGCGATGTTTTTGTTTTTTAATATCTTTAATAATAGTGAAGTTATGTGTCGAAGAGAACTAATTGAGAGGTATAATATTAGATATGAAGATAATTTGTTTGGTATGGAGGACTTTAAATTCTGGATTCAGGTTTCAAAATATGGTAAGATAACGAATATTGATGAATTAATTCTGCAACATCGCATGACAAACAATAATGAGACGAGTAGGGTTATGACAGAAAAACTGGAGGCAAGAAAAAGAGTGTTTGCAGAGCTACAAAGATATTCTATCGAACTGAGTGGATTTGTCTTAACCGATGAACAGTTTCAATTATTAGGTAAGGTAATGCAGGAAGATGGCAGTGGTTCGGCGGAGAGTAAGGAAGAATTGTTTTTGTTATATAATACCCTGCGAGATATGATACTTCAGGCGCGTGAACGTAAATTGGATATGACAGAAGTAATGGAATATTGGTTTAGGGATTTATTTGCAGATAAGGTGGCATTAATAAGTGCAGACAATATGTGGGATTAGAAGAAAATGGGGCATACTATTCTATTTTTGGTAAAGAGGGAGCGGAATTCCTCGTTTTTCGACGAGAGGGTAGATTTTACCGAGTATGTGGAAGTTTTTCTGTAAATAGGTATTAGACAGTAGGTCTTCTATGATAAAATCTAAATCATAGGAGGCCTATTATTATGGCGAGAGAAAAGAAAACCATTCACAAAGTACAAATGATCGAAAGAAAGAGAAATATCATCCATCAGATTTTGGAAGGTAAACGGTAGATAGTGCGTACCTCGACTGTGAGGGTAAAATGTGTGACAATAGACTATATTTTCTATTACGGGTATTAAAAGTTAAGTCTCGACTTTTGATACCGCTATATGGAGGTAAGTCTATGAGTTCAGAAACAACGGCAGTAGCTGTACAGTACCGTTTACAAGAAGGGGCTGTGCAGTTCAGGTATGGATCGTCTGGCGGTGATTATCGAAACGCAGACCGGGAACAGTCCATATATCCCGGATACGCTTTATCTTTTTTCTGCGGGAGACGCACAGACCGCATCAAGGGGCTTGTATAATTCCGATATCGGAATTATACAAGTTATCCCGATGTTTTAGTTATTCCGATGCTACCGTAACTCCATAGTTCCTTCTATTGTTTATACAAATAGCATCGGAATAAGTTTTTACTCTAAACCATATAGTTTCCTGATCATTTCTTCATCAGTCTGCCATGCAGGTTTGGTGCTTATGTTTTCTTCTATAGCCTGACTGGATTTTTCAATAGCCTGTCTTTTCATCTCTGTATCCGCATAAGCATATACCTGGGTGGAAGCCAGTGACGCATGCCCCATAAATTCAGAAAGCAGTTGCAGCGGCATACCATTCCGGTAAAGGTGCATCGCCCTGGTATGGCGGAATTGATGCGGCGTCACTTTCTCAAAAACTTCCTCGCATTCCGCATGTGCCATTTTTGAATATTTGGCCAGGAACCTGGCTACATTGTCATCCGACATTTTGTGGCGTCTGCTATGGGAAACTGTGTAGAAAAGCCAGTCATCTGCATGTCTTGCCGGAGCAGGGTGAAATATCTCGAGATATTTACGGACACATTCAGCAGTTTTCTTCATAAGGGGAACATATCTCACTTTGTTCCCCTTCCCTTCCAACCTTGCGGTCGGACATTTCCGGTCAAGATCCAGGGAATTGATCCTCAAGGACAGCATTTCGCAGTCCCGGGCAGCTGTATCATACATCAATACCATAAAACAGGAATCCCGCAGTCCGATTTTTGTAGTGGTTCCTGGCTGGGAAAGCAGGCACTGGACAGCTTTCTCGCTGAGAAATGCCACCGGTTCTGTGTCCTCCCTGGCTTTTGCAATCGACTGTACCTCCAGTGACGCATGCCCTAATTCCGGATTCGTCATCCTGGCATATTTCATGAATGCCCTGATTGCAAACAGCCTTTGGTTCCTTGTGGATGCTGCGATGTTACGCTCATTCTCCAGATACAGCAGGTATTCATTTACATTTGCGGCCGACCAGTCCCTGAAACAGACCGCTTCATATTTTATGGATTTGTTTTCCACAAGGAAAGAAATGTACTGGTTGATGGCCTGTTTATAAGAGGCAACCGTATTCCGGCTCATCACACGCTGTTTCGCCATATATATCAGCAGATAATTACGGACGGTCTCGAAAAATTTCCTGCTTTCGTCATTCATGATAAACCACCTCCGGAATCAGGTATGAAAGTCCCTCAAAATCGAATCCTGTCATATCTGAAAAGATATCCGGAACAAAGTGCAGGTAATAGAGCGTGTGCTCATAGTGGCTGTGCCCCATATATGCACTCAGTTTCGGGAGATATGCTCCCAGGTCCTTCCCCTCCTTAAACCAACGGTATATCCTGTGTGTTGCAAAAGTATGCCGGAAGCTGTACAGGTTCGGTGCTTTGGTTCCGCTCCACTTTATTCCGGAATGGGACCGGCAGTGCTCAAAGAGGTACTGCTGTGCCCCGTAAGAATAGCGTATCCCGTTCCTGTCAATGAATAAAGGCTGTCTGTCCGGGAAGATGCGGTCTATATCTTTCAGGTATTCCAGAAGGATGGGCATCAGACCGTCAGGGGCGTAGACAACACGTTCCCTGTAGTGTTTGGACTCCCTGATGAACACCCGGCCATTCTCAAAGTTTATATCAGCCTTGTCAAGGTTCCTTGCCTCGCATGGCCTCAGCCCACAGCAGTACATAAAACGGAACATTGCCGGTGCCACCAGGTGCCTCACTGCTGACTGGCAGTATCTTTCCATCGAATCAGTATAGCCCAGGAACTGCCGGAGCGATGTCTCTGAAAAAATATAAGGCATCAACGGCATGTCCCCGCCCCGGAAACCATCCGGGATAATGTATGCGTCTTCGCCAATCATCGCAAGGTATTTGCCAAACTGGCGTACCGCAGATATCCTGGTGGCAAATCCGTTTGCCGTTTCTGTAGGACGTATGACCGCCCATTCAAGTACAATGTCCTGGTCAAGCGTATCACGTCCGGGGTAATTCGCAGCACAAAAACGGTCAAAATCCAACAGGTTATATATCCGCGCCTCATATGTGTGCCCAAACTGCTGTTTAAAAGCTACAAACTGTTTCTCCTTTTCCTTCAGCCCGCTCTGGAATGTCATTCTAATCATCGCACACCTCCCGACTTTCCGGAAACAGCTCTGTATCCAGGGTGCATTCCTTAAGTGATCTCTCCGAAAACGAAAGATATGCTTTGGCTGATGACGGACAGGAGTGTCCCAATACCTGCCCGATCATCTCCAGCGTGCTGCCGCTGTCGGCCATGTCTGTCCCCAAGCTCCTTCGGAATGTATGCATGTTGATTCTTTCATGCGGTTCCCTGTTTATCCCCGCATTTTTCATACATTTTTTCAGCCTTACGCACAACAGGGATGAAGTCATGCCGCTGTCAGAAAACGAAAACTTGAGGAAAACATAAGGAAGCGGGGAAATCCCCCTCGCATTCAGGATATAATCCGCAATGGCATCCCCTGAACGCCGGCTGAAAGGCAGGGTAACAGGGATGCGGGTCTTTTTCTGGACGATTGATATGCACTGTTCTTTCCAGTTGATATCTTCCAGTTTCAGGGAACAGATATCCGAACTCCTGATTCCACAGTCGATCGCAAGGGAAAATATCGCATAATCCCTTTTGCCTGCAGGGCTGTTCCTGTCTATCGCGCCAAGGATTTTTCTTTTTCCTGTGTGCTGAATGTCCCGTATGCCTTTTTATGCGGGGTATCCCATGGTTTCAAGGCGGCCAGGAGATTATTGGGAACAAGCCCCTGTTTCGTAAGGAAAAGATAAAAATGCCTCATGGCAGAAGCCGCAGCTTTCAGCCCTGCAGGCCTGCGCTTTTTTAGCCAGCCGAGGAAATCAATCAGGTCCATTACGCCCATCTGTTCCACGTCTTTTGACTTTACAGATTCGCAGTATAAAATAAACTGCCGTACGGTGCTTTCATCCCTGCGGAGGATTGATTCCGCGTGCCAGCCCCGGGCATCCTCTAAAAACCGTCCCAGGAGCGCCTCATTGTGGTCATTTCCAAATTTCTTGCCATACAATGGGGCTCTTTTCCAGGAAATTTTCCCCGTATCCATATACATTAGCAGGCGGTAGGCGAGTCTCCGCATCCTCAGAAGCTGATCTTTTGATATATCATTTTTCTGGTATGCAGTGGAGACGTTATCGATTCCTTTTTTGACTTTTTCTGCTGCATTATCTTCATCTGCAGGACAAAACTTTTGGACAAAGGAGCGGTAGGTATAAAAAGTCCGTTCCAGCATTGTTTCAGAATAGTTCAAATCCTCTTTCAGTTGTACAGAAAAGTCATCCCATCCGGGGATGCTCACATGTTGGTTCATTTGGTTACCTCCTCGTATTTGAATTTTTTATTTACAAATACAGTATAAGATAACCTTTTACTTATTCCGACATTTTTGGCTACTGATCTCTGGGTATACGTTTGGGTGATTTCTCTATCGGAATAACTAAAACATCGGGATAACTTGTATGGGAAGGCGATGGGTGGCTCCTGTTATACAAACGGTTTTCAGAAAGCTGGTTCTAGTGGCCGCGCACCCCGGAGGAGGTACGGGAATTAACGTCGCCGCAGAGGAAAACACACAGGATGAGCCGGAAAGCGTTTCCCGCAAAAAACCAAGGAAAAAGGAGGGCAAACGGGAAGAAGAACTGGAGGGGCTTCCGGTAGTTGTGGTGGAACATTCCATGACGGATGAGGAGCTGGAAGATAAATTTGGAAAAAAACGGCTGGAAATAGCTCCCGGATGAAGTATGCCGCAGATATCGCTTTACCGGCAGGAGCAGGAATTTGAACGTTACGGCCTGCATATATCCAAACAGAACATGGCGAACTGGATGATCCGGGAGTATAAAATAAAGTGTGTAAGTTAGAAATATAGTAAATCTAACGTTAGTGTAAAATTATAGTTGGCAAAATAAAAGGGAAGTAGAGAATTAAATTCTTACTTCCCAATCATACAGTTTTTCTTTATGATATTAATTGTCAAAATTAAATGAAAGAAGATTGTATGATGAATGGTAACAAAGATTAAAGGCTGATAATAAATATTCCTAAGAGAATACATCCAATAGCAATCCATTTTTGAAAGGTCAGCTTTTCCTTTAAAAAGATATAGGAAATTCCCAAAGTCCAGATATAGGTCAGTGAAGTCATAGGATATACTACAGTATAATCCATGTAGCGCAACAATAAAATATTCATCCCCATTCCAATGCAATAGCATAGTCCGCCGATATATGCCTGTGGAATAAATATGATATGAAAAATATTAAAATTTGCTAAACGCGCCATGGTTTGTTTAAAAAAAAATGCACCAAGGCTTCCAGCGAGCGTCATAATAAATATCATTAAAACCTTTAATAGAAAATTCATGTTTTATCTCCTTTGGCAGATTTTCCCAGAAAAATCATTCCGATAAAAATAAGTGCAGTTCCGGCAGTAGACTGCCATCTGATTTTTTCTGACAAAAAAATAGAACCATAAATAAGAGCAATGATAAATCCGGCACTTAACATAGGATGTAAAACAGACATTTCTCCAAATTTAAAGGCAACCATCATTAGCAACGCACCTAATCCATATAATAGGATTCCTGTTATGTAAAATAAAAGAGCAGAACTGCCGGAGGACGCCAGTTTCCACATTAATTGACCGGTACTTGTACAGAAAGCAGAAAGCAGCATTAGTACAATTCCTGTCCTTAGTTTTGCAGAATTCTTTTGCATAGTTGTTTTAGAACCTCTCTGTTATTACCTTTTATAGACTTCATCAAATAATTCCATGGAACGTTTTACTGTCACATCGGAGTTGTAATGTTCATGTTCTCCCCAACGACCAAGTCCGTATACATGCTTTTCTTTTGCAAACCCTAAAATTTTTTGCATAAGTTGAGGTTTTTCTAATGTATTTAGAGGGTAGGCGTATTCATTCATATAGGAAAAGGATGACGGTTCATCTATCAGATTTATCCGTTCAGAATTAGTTTCTGTCCAATATCCCCTGCTGTTTGGACAAAAATTATGCCGTACCAATATTCTGTGATATGCCAGTTTGGAATCGGGATAATAAATCCAATGGGCATCTGTATCAAGATTTTGAGGATAATAGTTTGTTTGTATGGAACTATGTTTCAAATTTCGGATAGCTTTTATTAATTCAGAAGGCATACCTTTTATTTTCTTAAAGCTTGTCCAGGGTACTGTTGTCACAATAGTTTCTGCCTGATATTCTCTGCCATGACAGTCTGTAACTGCCATGTTATCAAAATCAATTTCTAATGCACGGGTTTCATATACCATATGATGTTGGATACGCTCTGCCATCCGGAGCCACAATTCACCGTAACCATACTTTTTAGGATAATAGAACTGTGCATGCCCGGGTTGTGTGCCATATGCTTTTTTTGTCAGGCAGCTTAAAAGTGTTTCGTCGAAAGAAACATTCGGTAATTTTTCAAGCCAATAGGTTCCCAATTGATTTAAATTTTCTCCAAACATTTTCTGGTTGTAAGGTATCATATAATCGTGTGCAATTTTCTGCCCTAATTTCCAGTAAATCCATGGTACAAATTCCGTAGGCATAGCATTACCCAGATTACAGCCTGCAACGGCGATAGACTTTAGGTATTCTACCTGATTGTCTAAGGACATCTGCCAGATATTAGCTTCTATGGGGTGATTTATGATGCTTTCATTTACTTCGATTCGGGAATCCCTAGTGTAGAGGGACCATTCCGTTTCAGGCATAAAGCGAAATAAAAAATGATTTACTTCGGGGCGTCTTACGTCAAGAAAATGACCTCCACCTATATCAAAAGGGGCATTATCTACAATTTGTGAACGGCATAGACCGCCAGCTTCAGCTTCTTTTTCTAATACAGCAAAAGACGTTTCTCCGGCATCCTTTAAAAGATTAGCAAAGGTAAGTCCTGCTGGCCCGGCACCTAATATTAAGTATTTATACATAACATAAACTCCTTTGTACAAAATTATTTTCGTTTAAACTCCCACCACATATATTTTAATAATTTCTTTCCTGTAGAAAATGCTTTGAAATGGGTTTCTCCCGCAATTCGGGCATGCTCTTTTGTTGGAAATTCAATACGTTTTATATGGAACTTATAAGAGCGGCATACCATTTCGATATCGATAGACGGGTCAAAATTAGAAATCTGAAGTTTTTGGAAAGAACTTACTGTCATACCGCGAAACCCATGCAGGGTATCCCATATGGTATTGCCTTCTCGCTTAAAAAGTATTTTTGCCAATAGTCCAAGACCAAGTACAAACCATTTTCGAAACTTAAATATTTTTCCATCTTCTTCATTTACAGAATCTTTCATCATTCTGCTTCCGACAACAAGTTCGTAGCCTTCTTCAAAATATTTTCTGAATTTATAGGTATCCTCTACCGGGATACTTCCTTTGGGATGAAAAAAGACGAAAGCATCGCAGACGCAACGGTTTGCTCCATCAATACATGCCTGATTCAGCCCTTTTGCTGTTTGCGGATATACTTCAACTCCCTGTTCTTTTAGATATTTAACGGTACCGTCTGTACTGCCACCGTCAATACAGTAAATTTGTTGAAACTGCGTTCTGTCTATTAGGGGTACGTCATGTTTGCACCCCTCTAATTCATTCCATGTTATTAGACATAAGCCGATTGTCATTGTTTTTTTCCTTTCGCCAATTAGTAAGTATAGTTGGTAAACTTATAATGCTTACTGCAGTCAAAAAATCTAACAGCCCTGATACAGGAGCAATATACCAATTAGAGGCACAAAACATAAACGCATCTATGTATCCATATGCCAACAAATATACAAGTATAGAGCCTATAATTGCACTCATATATAACCAAATAGCTGTTACAGTGCTACACTGATCCTTTCTGAAAATAGAATGCAGGGACAAAATACAGATCCCTATATAAGAAAATACAATGACAAGTACCATTAAGAAACCGAGCTTACCATAGATGGTAGTAATTTTTTCTAAACGAGATATCTTGTTTTTTGCGTCTGCCTCGGCAGGGTCATTGATTTGGGTATTTTCATACTGTTCAAAATAGCCACATATTTCATTGTCATCAAAAGAGGTTTGACCATTCAATTCTATTTTTTTATAAATAGTGTCTTGGTCATATAAGCAAAGATAAAAAGAAGTTTCTTTGCCTTCATAATAATAATTAAAGCGATTTTTATCTAATGGGACGGAATCTTGACTTTCAAGCAACGGAATTTCACAAAGTGTAGCTCCATCATTATCTTCAAGTCGTAAATGAAATTCCTTTCCGTTTTTTAAAATTATCCAACCGCTGACCTGCAACTGGGTTGTAGGTGCCTCAATAGCATTATCATATGTCATAGCTTCATAGCGCTTTATAATATCTGAAGAAATCGTGCTGTATTGTAGTATCTGCGGAGCGCAACTATGTTTTAGGCTAACGGTTAGTAGTTCCCAACAGGATGCAGTCCATTTCTGTAAGTAGTTTTGATTTTTTACCCATGGATGCTTTAGGACACTTCCAAAAAAGAAGATACTTCGTTCCTCTAAACGTCCCTCATCAAAAGCGTTCTCTAATTCTTGACTGACCTTCTTCCAATATTCACTTGTTGATATAGCATCTTCGTAATAACCATTTGCTTTAGCGGCACTTCTCAATAAAAATGGCATCCAGCCATCCTCTATTTCTCCATCATTAGGATTGCGCCCTACTAATAGCAATCCTTCATTTTGTTCATAGTAAACCTCCAGCCAGTTAGATAATTCGGCAAAGGAAGGACTTTCTTGTGCTGCTCTAGAAAGCATATCTCTGGTGATAGAACAGGATTCAGGATAAGAATCGGGAGCAATTTTTAACAACGAATTATAGGCATCTGCAAATCCGGTTGAAATATGGTCATTTGTTGCCCAGACACCATAATGGGAATAATTTAGCAAACAAAGGGTAGTGTTACCCAGAAACACAAGAAGCATGGGAAGCATGATACAACTCCAAACTTTAGTATTCTTACCGTCTTTTCTTGTAAGAAATACAGAAATAAGGGTATATGCTCCTAATAAAACTAAGAGCCACTGCGTATCTTCCCGATTTAACCATAAGATACTTGCAAAAATTCCAGCTAATAGATTCCATACAAAATATTTTTTTATATTTGAACGATAATAAAAAGCAATCATTAAGGTAGAAATGATACTTATGCTCAATGGAACTATCAAAGCAAGATTATATACAAACGTTACCACCTGGCCGTAGGAAATAGGGGCAAAAAGCATTATAGTAAAGGCTATAAGTAAAGCAGCTTTTCTTTTACAATAAAGTGAAAAAGAATATAAAGAAAGTATACAGCTTGCCGTGTATATCAACGAAATAGCGGACCAGTATGATATATTACATAAATGAGATATAGCTAAAAAAATGGAAAAGAATATATCTCGTTTAAACATAGTATCCGTCGTATATGTCTCCCAATAATTCCCTGCCAGTAAATCTTCGGCTTTTCGTAGTAGCTTCCACTGGTCTACACCTATAAAATCACGTGCATAAATAGGCAGCTCACAGACTAACCATTGCTTAAGAAGAATTAATAGAATGATAATTATAAAAAACCAATATTTTTTAATAAAATTTATTGTTTTTTTCAATTGTTTTCCTCCTTGTGACTTCTAACTGATTATTTCGGGCCGAAGCCCCCCGTGCTAACAATGCGTTAGCACCAGTGATTTTCAGTTGCGTACCACCGGTACGCATTTGAGCTCCGGCTATGTATTAACTGTTTCTTGCACAATACTCGCGTATATCTTTTTTCGAATACTGGGTACAGAAGATGGTGGATGTGCTATCTAATCTGCGTTCCGTCAGTTCAAAGAGAAAATGCAGCTCATCTGCTGAGATGTTTCCCATGAGCAAATCTGGAAGGCGAATATATCTTGTCCTGATCTGCTGGCGACAGGTTTCCTTACCAAGAGAACAGGTAAGGAATGCTTTGCCGGAGCCAGTGTATCCCTGAAAGACTACGCTCTGTCGGTTTCTTATACGCAGATATCCCCATCGTCCGGTCCGTCTGCTTTCTTTGATTCAAGATAGATTTTATCTTGATTGGCAGCCAGTGAAGGATTATAGCCCTGTTCTTTTATAGAAACACCGTCAAATAGATATGGTTAATGGTCTGGGATGTGTAAGGTCCGATGGCTCCTGCCCAATTTTTAATGCGTTCATCATCCCATGGTGTTACCTTGAACTGTTCCGGCATATCTTCTGCGTGGGTAAAGTACAGGTTCTTTCTGCCGGCAGCAAAACGCTTATATTAGAGTTTCCGGGCAACAGCGGCTTTGAGGTCTTCCAGACTGTAGAAAACATCATTGCGGAGTTTGGCAATGATCGCAGTTGCAACCTTACCAACAGTATCTTCTATGGATGCTTTCTGCTTGAGCTGGGAAACTTGTGCAGGCATAATGGCTGTCATGTGGTGTTGCCCAGAGCTTCATAATCGGCTGTCAGAATGATCTCGCCTTTCCAGGAGTGGCTTACTACGCCGATAAGAAGGTTACCGCAGACCGGACGTGTCGTAACTCCCTGAAAAATTCGTACATCCGGATATGACATCGGATAAAGGTATCCATCTTCATATCGGTAGTAGGTTCGACATAAGAATACTGGCTGTAAGGCAGTGTTGCCACAAAAAGATATACTGTGACCAATTCTCCGGTGGAAGTATCACAATAACTTATGGTCGGGCCTGACCAGTCAACTTCGATCTTTACACCAAGCTTGTTTTCCAGATGATTGGTAAGCTTATTTACAGCCACATGGTTTCCATACCCTTCGCAGAACTTTGTATATCCCATGGGGATGGAATCATCGGTCAGGCACTTGTCCTTATACTCATCCCACAGAAGTTTCAGTGTGACGCCTGTTTTTCTGAGTTCCCGGTGAATGTATTCATAATCGGGATTTTATACAGGTTGTCTACAGCATGCTTGTCTGGATAAAACATGCGATAGACTTTGTTTTTGTCAAGAAACCAGACATCTTTATAGGTAATGCCTTTTTCATCAGCCAGATGAAACACATCGCTGACTGAGTGCCTTGACATATGACGTGTGGATGCAATTCCATTACAGGACATATGTGCATCCCGGAGCTCCAGGATGAGCTTTACATTGATTTTATTGGCCATAGCATTGGCCTCTTTTCGTTAGAAGTGAGACTGAAAAGCCTCTGGAATCATTCTAACGAAAGTGGAGCTATTGCGCGAATTAATATCAGAAAAATTTTCGGGTGGTGCTATACTGCGTACAGGTGGTACCCAAATGCGTATTAGGTGGGCTCAGAGCCCGAAATAATCATCCAACCAAAGTGTTGTATTGATTAATACACAACAATTTTGATAGAAATGTTATGTATAACTTATAATAAAATATCATATTTCATAATGTATTACAAGCATTTTTGACATTTTTCACAACTAATTTTGTCTAAGCGTTACTTTTCACACGGTAGCCAGATGATAGCGGTTTTTCATCAATCATTTGTATAAAATGCCGAAATTGAAATAAATTTTATCAACAGCGCTCAAAAAGTGCCCCCCCAAATTGTTTATAACTTTTATGGGTTCTGCTTTTCTTGTTTACTATGCATCTGCTGATAGCTGTTCTTTCCTCAATAACCAGAAAAAAAAGACGGGAATGCCGCATTTTTTTATAAAATATGCAGTTTATCCACCCGTCAAAATTACCATATGGAAAAATTGTCCGCATTCGTTTTTTTTGCTGTCTGATGTATAATTACTCTATCAAAAGCCAAGGAGAAACCCATGCATTTCCAAAAGGTATTAAACGTATTCCAATCCATGGTGGAAAGCCTCGAAAAAGAAATCAAGGCGCAAACCGAACTTATTTCTCATCTGGAAGATCAAAACGACACACTGCGGGAATATTGTATGTTTCTAAAAAAAGAACTGGAAGAGCTGAAACAGCAGTCCGAAAAATAAAACACAGGTCCAGACGGAAAAACAGGAAAGAGAAAAAGATGAAGACAACTTCCGATTATATTTGGTATTTAAAATTTAAGATCACAAATCTGGAAAAAGAACTGGAGGCTTACCGGTTAGGGAATAAAATAAAAAAGCTGCGGCATGATTACGAGGCAGTCGCCCGGGAAAAAGACAGGGAAATTCAGAAATGGAAAAAAGAAGCAGCCAGAGCGTACGCGGAAGCAGTCACCATCCGTAAATACTGGAGCGAAGTATTTGACGATTTGGAGCGCGAGAAGAAGCGGGAGATCCAAAAGGCAGTGGCTGAGGCAAAGCGGATGGAACAGCGGGCTCTTGCAGCGGAAAAGAAAAACGAAGAACTGGAAGAAAAATTAAAAGAAGAGCGCAGGGAAAAATATGCGCTCGGGGAGGAGCTAGAAAAAGCCCTGGGCCTGAACCAGAAACTCACTGCACAAGTGAACATGGATTTCACCAACTCCTCTATCCCGTCATCCATGCAGGGAGCGGGGCGGAAAAAGATCGTAAACAGCAAGGAGCCTTCGGGGAAACGCAGGGGAGCCCAGCCAGGGCACAAAGGAGCCGGAAGGAAAAAACACCAGCCGGATCAGATCGTGCAGCTGCCAGATCCGGACTTCTGTGTCAATAACCCGGATTATTATAAAACAGACAATACCCTTTCCAAACAGCTTGTGGAGATCAGCATTACCGTAAGAACAACCGAATACCGCGCAGATGTCTGGAGGAACAGAACAACCGGAAGCCGCGTTCATGTCCCATTTCCGGATGGTGTGGTTAACGACGTGAATTATGACGGGACGGTGAAAGCGACCGCGTTTAAAGAAATTCCTTTCGGAAGCCACTGGCGGGGAGCTGGAACTTTCGATTGGGATGATCAATGGCCTGTGTGAGGAATTTTCAGAAAAGACAAAAGCGGAGAAAGAAAAGCTTATAAAAAAGCTTATGACATCACCCGCCATGAATGCAGATTTCACAAATGCCAATGTTGATGGCAAAAGTGCCCAGGTGCTCATTCTTGCATCGGAACAGAATCAGGCGGTCTTGTACATAGCCAGAAAAAGTAAAGGGCATAAAGGCATACAGAGGACACCGCTGGAAAACTATGTGGGAACCGTGGTGCATGACCACGACAGCACCTTTTATTTCTATGGACTCAGACACCAGGAATGCAACCAGCATAATATACGGTATGCTATAGGGAGCATAGAGAATGAGCCGGAACGGGAATGGGGAGGGAAAATGCTTGAACTCCTGCGGGAAATGCTGCACTACCGTAACACGCTGGGGGAAAATGAATTGAATGAAGGCATTGTAAAAGGTTTTGAAGAAAGATATGATGCCATACTTGACCTCGGAGACGAGGAATATATGGACACCCCGCCCAGCGATTATTACCGGGAAGGATATAACCTGTGCAAACGGCTCCGGAAATACAAGGAAAGCGAACTGCTTTTTCTTCATGACAAAAATGTCCCGGCAAACAATTCACTTTGTGAACGGCTGGCCCGGGTATTTAAGAGGAAACAAAAGCAGCTCATGGCATTCAGGAGCTTCGAAAATTTGATGTGGCTGTGCGACGCATTGAGCATAGTCTATTCGTTGCGGCAAGAAGGAGAAAATGTATATGAAGCTGTTTCGGATATTTATAGGCGGAAACGAGAAATATCAAAAGCAGAAAGGAAACAACAATTAAAAGAAGAAGTCACTGGAGAATAGAAACATCTCTGGTGACTTCTTCTTATTTCTGGCTACCGTGTGAAAAGTAACCATAAATTTGCTCGTTAGAGCTGCTCCTGGGACATCAACCTTGACGTCATTTAGAATATAACCTATAATTTATATAGGCTCATGAAAGCTTGAGTCTGCTGACCCAATCCGGCGGTCGGCTGAACATTGAAAAATAAATGTTATTTCCCGTGATATCCCAGGTAGAGGGAGGCAGAGAAACAATGACGTTTGGATAATATTTATGTAACTAAGATAGGGCATGTTCTTGGTAGGCGGCATGGTTGTCAGAATTATAAGGTTTCAATAAATCGTCCCCATCAAAAAGTTTGTTTCGGCAGCGCTAGACGGAAACGCCGTATTTTTAAGATGATTTATTAATAGTTTTTGAAAAAGTGGGGGATTTATAAAAATGGAGTCTTGAAAACAGCATAAATATGGCTTAGAGATTCCGAGAGTTTATGTATTATATTTGGAGGAAATGAGATGCAGGAAAAGGATTATTGGATAAGCAAATTTGATGATAAATTTAATTATTTAAAGGGAAAACCAATTGCATTATATGGAGTAGGTGTAAATGCAAGGGAGATTATCAACAGATTTTCAAATTATGAGATTGTATGCCTTGTAGATGATAAGCAGGCGGGAAAATATGTTGCAGGGCGTTATGTTGTAACATTGGAAGAATTTATAGAACTCGGCATTGAATATTTGATTATTGCAGCGAGAATACCATCAGCGCAAGTGGTGTTTCATAGAATAGGTGCGGAATGCAAAGCGAATCAGATAAGGGTATATAATCTTTATGGGAAAGATATGTTTGAATTGCATGCGGATACATTGAAAAAGAAAGTAGAGTACCCACGATTAAAAGAAACCGATTTGCTTCGGACAATAGATGAACATGAAATAATTGCTTTTGATGTGGATGATACGTTGTTTGTATCAAAAAAAATGAAAGTGTTTGATTTTTACCAGGAAATAGAAGCACAGCTACTGAGTGAAGGAATTAACATTTATTATTTCGCAAATAAGGCATGGGAATATAAGAGTGGAAATCCGGGAAGTACATTTCAACAATTGCTAGAGGAAATTGTGAAAACAGAGGGAATGAAGGCGGATATTTTGGAAAATATCTGGGAGATAGTTTATCAACAATTGAAAAAAAATTTTGTTCCGAGAAAAGCTGTTTTAAATGCGTTGAAATATGCAATTGAAAAGGGAAAAAAGGTTGGAGTGGTAGAAGATGCTACTGACTATAGGATGCCCGCAACGATTTGGAAAAGATTGTTGTCAGAATATGGTGTAGAGAAGCTGAACTTCGCTTTATGTAGCTCTGAAATTCATAAAGATAAGTATATTGGTCTGGTTCGGGAAATGAAAGATAAGTATAAAAATTCTACCTATTTATATATAGGAGATGCACTTGAAGCAGATATATTAGTACAGGAATTATATGATATTGATACATTCTGGGTAGAATGCCCGGGAGAACTTTTTAGAAAGTTGGAGTCACTTAAACTTGAGACGATAGAGAATAAAAGTATACGCGAAGCGTATCAGAATTATTTATTGAAAGTGTATACGGACAACTATCTGGTAGCGGAAGTACAGGAAAAACGCAAGAATGCAGCAAGCTTGTTGAAGTGGTTAGAAAATAAAAATTATTTTTATAAAAATTGTGAAGGGAAAATTTATGATGAGACGGAAATTTATACCCCGGTTCTTTTTGATGACGTAAAGATTTCTGCTGACATTAATAGCTATGAAAAACTGCAGTTCCCGATACAGGAAAAACCGCAGGTCTCCATTGTGATACCGGTATACAATCAGTTTGGTTACACATATAACTGCCTAAAATCCATCTTAGAGTATTCCGGGAATGTTTCCTACGAGGTAATTATTGCAGATGACTGCTCCACTGATCAGGTGAAGGAGTTAGAAAAGGTGGTTTCCGGCATTACAGTGCTGCACAACAAAGAAAATTTAAAATTCCTTTTAAACTGCAATCATGCAGCAGAGTATGCAAAAGGAGAATATATCCTGTTCTTAAATAACGATACCCAGGTACAGCCTGACTGGTTAAAACCAATGGTGGAGCTGTTAGAAGCACATCCGGAGGCTGGCATGACGGGTGCAAAACTGGTATATCCTTATGGCTGTCTGCAGGAGGCAGGCGGTATTCTCTGGAAAGACGGAAGTGCCTGGAATTATGGCCACATGAAAAATCCTACAGAACCGGATTTTTGTTATGTAAAAGAAGCGGATTATATTTCCGGGGCAGCTATTATGATACGCACTTCCCTCTGGAAAGAAATTGGCGGATTTGACACGGCTTTTGCTCCGGCATATTACGAAGATACAGATTTGGCTTTTGAGGTGAGAAAACACGGATACAAAGTATTGTTACAGCCGACATCTGTGGTGGTACATTTTGAGGGTGTTTCGAATGGAACTGATACTTCCGCAGGATTAAAGAATTATCAGGTGGTAAATCAAAAGAAATTCTTTGAGAAATGGAAAGAGATGTTACAGGCAGAGCATTTTGATAATGGGATCAATGTATATCTTGCCAAAGACCGGGGGCAGACAAAAAAGCAGATTCTTGTGGTGGATCATTATGTGCCGAATTTTGACCAGGATGCAGGCGGAAGATGTACTTATATGTATATGAAGGCATTCCTGAAACTGGGAATGAAAGTGACTTTTATCGGTGATAATTTTGCTAAGCCGGAACCTTATACGACGGCATTAAACCAGCTTGGCATTGAAGTGCTGTACGGGGATTATTATTGTATGCACTGGCAGGAATGGCTGAAAGATAATTTGAAGTATTTTGATTATATTTATCTCCAGAGACCGCATATTTCCATTAAATATATGGATTTGGTGAAGGAATACGGAAGAGGAAAGATTTTCTATTTTGCTCATGATTTACATCATGTGAGAATGTATAGGGATTATTTGGTAAGCGGTAACGAGGAAGCGTTAAAAGAATCCGAGCACTGGAAAAAGATTGAAATGGAACTTTTTGAGAAAACAGACGTTGGACATGTGGTGGGAAGCTATGAGCAGGAGATTATGCAGAAAGCATTTCCGGAGAAACCGATACGGAATATCCCTCTTTACATTTATGATGATGTGCCGGAACGGATTGAAAAGGATTTCTCAAAGAGAAAAGATATTCTTTTCGTGGGCGGTTTCAAACATGCGCCGAATGTGGATGCGGTTTTATGGTTTGGAAAAGAGATTTTTCCAAGGATTTTGGAAAAGTATCCGGATATGGTATGGCATATTGTGGGCAGCAGCGCTCCTGATGAGGTGAAAGCACTGGCAAATGAGCATATCATATTGGAAGGATTTGTATCAGATGAAGAATTAGGCGAACTTTACCGTAAGTGTCGTCTGGTTGTGGTACCCCTGCGTTACGGTGCCGGAGTGAAAGGAAAGATTGTAGAGTCTGCCTATTATCAGATACCGGTTGTGACTACCGCAATCGGCGGAGAGGGTTTGGATGCAACAGTGGGTTCCTTTGTAATGGAGGATGCTGCAGAGAAGATGGCAGTCCTTGTGGAGTCCCTCTATACGGATTATGAGGAACTTAGGAAAATGTCTGATGCGGGCAGGACGATGATACAGAAGTATTTTACGTCTAAGGCGGCAGAGCAGGTATTGTTGGCGGATATGGATGTTTAAGGCTAGAAGAGAATGAAAAAGGGGGTTTTATGCTTAAAATTTGCAAAATAGTAATTGAAGGATTTCATTCTCCGCAAAAAAAAGTAGAATATGATTTCTCAGAGGAGAATGTGACAATCATGTATGGGGAGAACGGTTGTGGAAAAACTACATTGCTGCAAATTCTAAATGCCATATTTTCGAGAAATGAGACAGTACTATTTAATAATAAAGTTAGAGAAGTACTCATGTCAGTTTTAACGGATGGAGGAGAACAACAGATACGGATTAGGGAGCGTATCAGCTTAATTAAAGATGCCGAAGGAGGAAGATTTCTAAAAAGAATAGAAGAATATGACTGGACGGAAATGGAACTTTTGAAAGAACAAAAAACACTTTTACTTGGAGTCGACAGAATAAATATTCAATCGGGTGTTTCGGCATCGGTTATTTATGATTTTATTAATACGCAGGAAATTGGTCGTCGGCAGTTTTCGGAAAGCAGTATAAGTATTCGGAGGATGTTCGCAGAGAAGATGGCGGAATATTTGAATTATAGTAGAAAAGGAAGAATACGGCGGGAAAATATTGACTTTGAGACTAATCATATCATTTTGAACGGAAGCAATGTGGATATCTCAAATATGGAGAATATCATTGTAAACTGTTTTAGGCAAGCTGTTCACGGGGCATCTACAGATATTCAGAGTGCATTATTTGCTACATTATCACAGGTAATTGAGCGAAACGAAGAACAGTATGATAAAGAAAAGATGGAAATGTTGGAAGAACGTTTAGAAGAGTATTACTTACTGATTTCTATTGCCATAGAAGAAATACCGGAAGGCAATGATAACGAAATCTTGAAACTTATCAAAGGCTCAGATTGTACTGCAATTATAGAGAAATGTAGAGAAAATTCATATTTATGTTTGCTGCTGTCTAATATAATTCAAAGAATAGACAAGGATGTAGTAAGGTTTAAGGCAGTTCTATTGTTGAGGGATTTCTTTAATGAATACACCAGAAAAGATAAAAGAATGGAAATAAGCCGTGAGGGGATAACAATAGAGATACTGGCTGGAGAAGAAGTTGTGGGTATCCATCGGTTGAACGAATTGTCTAGTGGAGAAAAGCAGTTATTAACACTTTTGACGTGTTTATTTATCGATGGGGGCAATAGGGATCTTATATTTATAGATGAACCAGAGTTGTCATTAAATATGAGATGGCAGAATGAGTTAATAAATTTGTTTGAAAAATATTTGCCTGATACGCAGGTGATTATGGCAACACATAGTCCGTCAATTGCTGAGGGACATACAAACTGTTTGAGAAAGCTGGTGTGATATTGGAGCAGGATTTTGGATACAAAATTTCTGAAATGTTAGCCATTGCTGTTATGATGGAAGAACCCCTTCTTATTGTGGAAGGTATGGATGATGTGGAATTTTATAAAAAGATATCCCGTGATAAAGTTAAAGTAAGATGCAGTGAAGTTGTAAAAGATGCAAATGGAAGACCGTATAAACCGGGATGTGATGGGGTGATACAGATTGTAAAAGATGTACAGGAAGAATTGTGGAGAGATGAGCGGCTTGAAAAATTGCTTTTGGGAATTGTAGACGCTGATTATCGAAGATTTTTGGGAGAGGATTATCCGGAATATAAAGGACTATTTGTTTTAAAATATTATTCTTATGAAAGTCATTTTTTTACGGATGCTTCCATCAGAAATTTTATTAGTGCTGTGACGAGTGTAAGAAACAGTGAGATTACAGATGAAATTTTAGTGATTGCAAAACAGGGAATTGAGGCCACTACAAGAGATTTATATTATGTTGGCTTGGAGGCTTTGAGAGGGAAGAAAAAAGAGCAGGAATCAATAGTCAGCTACGATATGAAGCCGGAAGCTATATACGAAAAGAATGGAAGTACAGCGGTAATAGAGCAAGTTCTTGCAAGAAAGGAACAGTTGGATAATTTTGCGGAGCGAAATAGGATAACATTTGATGATCATTTGTACATAATCCGTGGAAAGTGGTTATTGTATATGGTTGCAAAATCTGTTTATGATAATATTGGAAAAATAAAAGAACAGTGTGGAGAAGCCGTTATTGAGCAATGCGATTTTTGCAGACAGGGCATGAAGGAAAAATGTGTCTGGGGTAAGAAAATGGAATTGAAAAGAGGGCAGTTGGTTCATTATTTTATATATAATAACTTAATGGAACCTGAAATAGATTATGTAAAAGAAAAGATAAGTGCTCTTGGAATGTGAAACAAGATGAGGTATGTGGTATGAGTGACAAATTGTTTTCTAAGTATGAACTATATGATTTGGTAAATGCTGAGGACAGTGCGTTAGCAATGGAAGATGCGACGGGAATGCAAAGCGGTTGGTATGAATTTGCATCTGAGGAAGAGTATGGCGGCAAAATAGAGCAATTAGAGTGTGGGGAAGAACAATTTGAAGAGGATTTGAGAAATACGGCAAAGGCACTAAAAAGTAGTTTTGCGGAATTACTGAATTTAGATGAAGAAGAGTTTGAAACAGCAGAAGAATTTGAAATTGAAAGAAACCGGATGGAAGAGACAATTTTAAATTATATTGAAAAAAGGCTTAAGAATTATTGTAAAGAATAACAAGAAGGATATGAGAGTATGGAGAAAAAGCAGGAAGAACCTTTAATGCGCAGAGATATCACCTACATCAAAGGGGTTCAGTTAGAGGAGGCAGTGGAGATTACGAGACACTGCTTCTTCCGCGATGATGAGATGGGACTTGTGGAGCGTGTCATTCGCAATCCGGAGGATTTTAAAAATGTCTATGGGGAGTGGATTCGCTATTGGAACTTTGAACGCTGTCTGACAGAAATGCACGCTTACACCGGTAAAGAAATGTTTTATTACTATGGAAACTGTGCAGTGTGTAATTCCCCACAGCCCTTTATCGTAGATTACCAGTTCGCAGATGAGGAAAATGGCACAAAAAAACCGAACTGGCGGGAACGTTTAGTGTGTCCGAATTGTGGTTGCAACAGCCGCGAGCGTTTTTTGATTCACAAAATTTTTGATTCTTATAAGGCAGGGCAAAAAGTATTGATGTACGAGCAATGCAGCAATGTATTTCAGAAGGTCAGCCGGGAGATACCGTCTGTCTGCGGATTTGAATATCCGGGGGACTGTTACCGGGGAGAACGGGAAGTAAACGGCATCCGGTGCGAGAATATCTGTAATATGAATTTCCCGGACGAGGAATTTGAACTTCTTGCTGCAAGCGATGTGTTTGTTTTGACCTATGATTACGAGAAAGCTTTTGCGGAAGCATATCGTGTATTAAAGCCTGGTGGAAAGCTGATTTTTACGGTGCCCTTTGACGGAAATAGTATGGAGACAGCTCGCAGAGCAGAGATGACGGAGCAGGGGCTGGTCTATAGGGCAGGAGAGTGGAGTTATGGAAATCCGGTAGTACCGGAACAACCTCGTCCGGTATATCAGGTATTTGGATGGGATATGTTAGATATTTTGAAAAAATGCGGTTTTACAGATGCCTGCGGCAAAGTGTACTATGGTTTGAAAGAAGGATATTTAGGATATCTGCCGTTATATTTTGAAGCATATAAGTAATCGGATAGCGTGAAGAAAGAGCCGGGAAAAGCAATGAAAGATACATTAAAAAAAGTATTAGAAGCGAAGCAGAAAAAAAATATCGTATTTTATGGCATTTCTCAGAATAAGTGCAGACTCACATCTGAGGAAAAGAAAAAATGGAACGCATATTATATGGACGTGGATGTGCAGATAAAGGCGGATGTGGAGCATTATATTGGCAGCTTTGAGGAAGCAGAAAAAAAGCAGATGGATGCGTTTATCGTTATGCGGCAAATGATTGCCAACCAGGCAGCTTTTTTGAAGATGCTAGATTATGCCAATGCGCATGATGCGGATATTTATGATGAGAATGGCAGGGACATCGGAAGTGTCTGTAAGGAGGCAAGGCATCGGAAGTATTGTGACAGAGAAACGTTAGAGAGAGAGATTGCGGCACACGAATATATCAGCTTTGACATTTTTGATACTCTTCTTACCAGAAAAGTGCTGCTGCCGGAGGATGTCTTTGAACTTGCAGGACGCCGGCTTACGGCGGGAGGAATTAAAATTTCAAATTTTAAGGAAAAGCGTATCCGATCGCAGTCAGAATTAGGATTGACGAATCCTACTTTAGATGAGATATACGATAAATTTCAGCGGAAATATAAGATTGCGCCGGAGACAGCAAAACAGTGCCTTGTGATGGAGATGGACATTGAGAACGAGGTGCTGATTCCGCGGAAAGACATGGTTGAGCTGTACCGGCAGTGTGTGGCACGGGGAAAAAAGGTCAGCCTGGTTTCAGATATGTACATTCCGGGGGAGCTGCTGGTGCCCATACTTGAAAAAAACGGTATTACCGGTTATGACAGCATTTATATTTCCTGTGATAAAAAGCAGTTAAAATTGCAGGGATTGTTGGAGACTTATCAGGCAGAAACGAAAGAGACAGGCAGTTTTCTTCATATCGGCGATCATCTGATACATGATGGCATTTGTGCCGGTCTGGCAGGAATGGATTACTGTCTTGTGGCAAACAGCTATAAGATGGCATTAAAGACAGCGTATCGGACAAGTGTTGAGGCAGCAAAAACATTAGAGGAACACCTCATGCTGGGGTTGTCTATAGCAAAGGTATTAAACAGCCCGTTTTCGTTTGTTGAGGAGAAGGGCACGATAGAAATTGCAGCGGATTATGATTACGGATATGGCTTCTGTGGGGCAGTTTTAAGCCAGTTTGCGCTTTTTTTGTATGAAGAGGTAAAAAAGGAAGGCTTTGACGATATTTTGTTTGCGGCGAGAGACGGCTATCTCATGCAGAAAATGTATGATTTGCTGCGGGAGAGAAGACCGGAAGATAAGGATTTGATGCCAAAGGGAACATACTTTTATACATCAAGAAAAGCAGCGGTTATGACTTGCATCAATAATGAGGCATATATCAATATGCTGATGGATATCTCAGTGGGAATGCCACCCCGAAAGCTTATGAAGGAGCGTTTTGGACTGCAGAGCAGCCAATTATTACCGTATAGCTTAGAGAAGTATGAGGGCGTTGATCAGTATGTGTGGGCGCATGTGGAGGCTATCTTTCGGCGGGCAGAGGAAGCAAAACGTAATTACTTTAAGTATATGGGTAACATTCATTTGCAGATTGGCGGAAAATATGCCTTTATGGATTTTGTGTCATCCGGCACCAGCCAGAAGAGTCTGGCGAGAATTGTTCCTTTTGAGATAAAAGGAATCTACGCCGGCTGGAACAGTAGTGAAAGTCAGGAAGAGGTAGGGGTAAAGTCATTATATAGCGATATATCCACGTTTTTTTTGCAGTATTATAAGGTGATAGAGACATTTATGACATCGGAGGAACCATCCCTCAGCCATTTTGATAAGGACGGAAAACCGGTATTCCAGAGACAGGAAAGGACAAAACAAGAGCTTCTCTATGTGAAAGAGATGCAGCGTGCCTGCATGGACTTTTTCTCGGACTTTTTGAACCTCATGGACGGAAAGGCGGAAAATATCAGCAATATGCTTGTGGACAGCATTTTTGCAGTCAGCAATGCAGCGGAAATCACAGACAGTGAAAGCGTATTGAAAAATATTTCGTTGATGGATGACTGGAGACAGGTTCGTCTGAAAAGGGAAAAAATGCATCAGGATTATGGTCGGAGGTAACCAGATGGCAAAATTAATCGTACTGGGAGAACAGGAACAGCGGAGACTGAGTGAAAGTGAACAGAAGGTGGCAACACTGATTCTGGAACATTCCCCGGAAGAATACGACAGTATGCTACATGATGCAGACTGGGAAGTGTTTTATCAGATGAGTCCTATGCGCGAAGGGCTTTTAAATTGGTATCCGTTTTCAAAAAATTGTGAAATTTTAGAACTCAGTGACGGATTTGGGGCACTTACAGGACTTCTGGCAAGAGGGGCAAAGGAATTGGTTGTCTTGGAAGAAAAGGTGCAGCGGGCAGAGTGCATTGAGAAACGTTATGAGTCTCTGGACAATCTTACGATTCTTACAGGAGCCGGAAAAGAAATTCCTCTGGAGCAGAAATTCGACTATATTGTAGTGGAAAAAGCCATAGATACCTGCTATGCCTTAGGACAGCTGATTGAAATGGTCTACCCGTTTTTAAAGGAGACGGGTAGGCTCTTATTTGTCTGCGAAAACCGGTTTGGTATGAAATATTGGTGCGGAGTGCCGGATCCGGTATCAAAACAGCCCTTTGCAGGTATCAGGGGGCGGGCAATGGCTGGAATGATGAACCGGCAGGAACTGATAGAAACATTAGAGCAGAATGCACAGATTGCGGGCTGGCAGATGTATTATCCGTTTCCTGACCATAAGCTGACGCAGGCACTGTATACCGATGGTTATCTGCCGAAAACGAGTGTCCGTGACCGCGTAATTCCCTATTATCCGAAGGAGGACAGAAGAAGTCTTGTCTGTCTGGAAAATGAGATTAGCGATGATTTGATTGCAAATGGAGTATTTCATGTTTTTGCAAATTCATTTCTGGTGGAATGCGGTAAGGAACAGTTTGAGCCGGAGGTTCTATTTGCGGCATTGTCCACGGACCGCGGCAGGGAGCATGGATTTGCCACTGTAATATCTGGTCATGGGACGGTGCAGAAGAAATTACTGCATCCCGAAGGAAAAAAGAGTTTAGAGCAGCTTCATCGAAATCAGCAGGAATTGCAGCAGCGTGGTGTCGGATGTGTGGAGGAGACTTTACATGACGATGCCATTGAAATGCCCTTTGTTTCCGGAAAATCTTTGATTGAAACTTTAAAAGAGTTGTTTTTCCGCCAAAAAGAAATGGTGGAACAGATTTTTGACCAGTTGTATGAGACGATACAAAAATCTTCAGAGCGGGTGGATTTTACGGAATGTGCACTGCGGGATGACCGTTTAAATGAGGAAAATGCCGGTGTGATATTAAAAAAGGCTTATATAGACATGATACCCTATAACAGCTTTTATAAAGAGGGTAAAATCCTTTTTTATGATCAGGAATTTGTCAGAGAGTGCTATCCGGCAAAATATGTTTTCTTCCGGGCGCTGCGCTATACCTATATTTATATTCCGGAGGCGGAGAACATTTTACCGCTGCAGTATTTTAAGGAAAAGTATGGGCTTGGTGATATCTGGCAGGTGTTTGAACAGGAAGAAGCCCGCTTTGTGGAAGATAACCGGAACTATGAACTGTTATCGTCTTTTTACTGCTGGGCGGGTATCACGGCAAAAGAAGTGGACGGGAATATTGAGCGGTTAAGGAACAGGGAGAAAGAGCAGCAGAAACAAGGTGCAAAAGAAGCTCCATTCCGCCGCCACCGTTATGATTTAGAAAAATATAAATATGATACCGGGCTGAATGCAATTAAGAAAGTGCAGCTAGGCTTGTTGAAAAAATTTGCAGCGGTGTGTGAAGCTTATGATTTGTCTTATTGTGTATTTTATGGTACACTGTTGGGCGCGGTGCGGCATAAGGGATATGTGCCGTGGGATGATGATGTGGATGTGCTGATGCCCAGGGCAGATTATGACAGGCTGTTAGCGGTGGCAGAGGAAGCATTTGAAAATCCATACTTTTTGCAGACGCCTGAAAGTGACGAGGAATGCTTCTACGGCGGCTACAGTAAGCTGCGGAACAGCAATACAGCGGGAATCGAGGAAAGAAATCGGGGAATGAAATGTAATCAGGGCATTTGGATCGATGTATTCCCTTTGGATGCTGTTCCGGGAGAAGAAGAGGAGAAGCTGCAGCAGAAAAAGGAAATTCAATTTTACCAGAGGCTGTTAATGAAGAAAACTTATCCCAATAAGAGGGTGCTTTGGGAGATGGATTGGCAGAAAGAAGAGTATTACGGGGAAGTAAGCCAGATGTTTTCCAGGGAGGCGCTTTGTCAGAAACTTCATGATGTCATGGCAGGTACCCCGGGAAAAGCTGTGGATAAGGTGGCTGTACTGGCGCGTTTTTGGCGGGATAGAGACTACCCGGAATATGACAGCAGGGATTTTGAATTTTTGATAAAAGAGCCCTTTGAGGACATGGAAGTATATATCCCTGTGGGTTATGAAAATTGTCTGATACAGGAGTATGGGAAGGATTTTGCCCGGTATCCGGGAGAAGAAGAACGGGTGCCTCATCACAGGGCAGTTTTTGATGCAACAAAATCTTATATTGACTACATGGACAAAAGTGAGTACAATAGTTTGGATAATTGCGATTAGAAAGGATTCGGTCATTTTATGGAAAAATATAAAGTGGGATATTTAGCAGGTGTGTTCGATTTGTTTCATGTGGGACATCTTAATCTGATACGCAGGGCAAAGGAACGTTGTGATTATCTGATGGTGGGGGCACTGTCAGATGAGCTGGTGGTAAAGTTTAAGAAGAATCCGCCCTATATCCCGTTTGAAGAGAGAAAGCAGATTTTAGAGGCAATCCGTTATGTGGATGAGGTGGTAATGGTGACAGAGGAGAATCATGAGAAGATGAAAGCATGGAATCTCTATCATTTCGACTGCCTGTTTTCCGGCGATGATTATTCCGGTAACCCATATTGGATTGAGGATCAGCAGTCGCTGCAGAGGGTAGGTTCTAATATTGAGTTTTTCCCTTATACGAAGAGTACAAGCTCAACGATGATTAAAGCGGCAATTACAAAATCGCTGGAAAAGAAGGAAAATTAAGGGGTAGTAAAGATGAAAGAAAAAAAATTTACCGTATTTAAGGCGGTTCACATATTGTTGCTCATGGTATTTGTGGTTGGGGCTGCGGTGATTGCGCTGTATCCTTTTAACAATCGGAATCTGACTCTGCATTTTATTGCAGATGATGCGGAGTATGTGGTTTCAAAAAACAATGTAGAAATTTCTGAGGGAAATTGCCGTGACATAAAATTTGATGAGAATGCAGATGAGGCATTGATTAAGAAATTGCGGATTTATGGGGTAAGTAAGTCCATCCTTTTAAAAGAAGTGACCTATGATGAACTGTTCCGCTATATCGAAAGCGTAGATAACGGTGAGATGCAGTGGACAAATGAAGGAGTACTTCTGACAGGTGTTGATAATATTCATTTTTATATGAATGATGATTATGTAACGATGCTTCAGAAACAGTCAAAGTCCTTTTTTCAGGAACGCTTTGTTATGATAGGACTTTATGTTTGCTTGATTGTGCTTTTATGGTTTGCGGTTACGGCAATCGAGGAGCGTAAAAAAGAAGAAAATTGGAACAATCATGGCCCGCTTTTTGAGATAAAGAAGTTCTGCGGTGATATTAAAAAATACAGACAGTATATGGTCTATGCGGCGAGAACGGATTTAAAAGCAGAGGTGGCAAATTCTTATTTGAATCGTCTCTGGTGGCTGCTGGAGCCGTTTTTCAATATGATTGTATATGTAATCGTATTCGGTAACGTAATGGGTAATTCTGTAGAAAATTATGCTACCTTTATTTTTTCAGCGCTGTTAATGTGGAACTTTTTCAGTAAAACAGTGAATTACAGCGTGAAGTTAGTGCGTAATAATAAGGATATTATCACAAAAGTATATATTCCTAAGTTTATTATTTTGTTATCTAACATGATTTTAAATATGTTTAAATTGTGGTTCTCATTGATTGTACTGGTGGTTATGATGATTATTTTCCGGGTACAGATTGGTATTAATCTGTTATGGGTACTGCCAGCATACGCTGTCATGGTGTTGCTTGCATTTGGCGTGGGAATGATTTTCCTCCATTTTGGCGTGTATGTAGATGACTTGTCTTATGCAGTGGGAATATTACTAAATATGCTGATGTTCCTGTCTGGTATTTTCTATGATACAATGACAACCCTGCCGGAACCCCTCAATGCAGTGATGATGTGTTTGAATCCGGTGGCGGTAATCATTGACACCATGAGGAATGGGTTATTATATAATACGGCGGCAAATATACCGACATTAGGTGTGTGGTTTGTCGTTGCAGTGATTCTCTGCGGTGTTGGCGTTCATATTGTATACAAGAACGAAAACAGTTACGTGAAGATTGTGTAATTTTAGCAGACGGCAGAAATGATGAACTATGTTTAGATGGAGGATATCATGGGAAATATTGCGTTGGAAGTAAATCATGTCAGCATTGATTATAAAAATCTGATGCATATGTCTATGCACCAGAGCCTTTTGCAAAAAGGCGTAAAACGTGCGGATATTATTCGTGCCGTGGACGATGTATCGTTTACGGTGGAACAGGGAAAGATTTTAGGAATTGTGGGACGCAACGGTTCCGGAAAGACAACATTGCTGCGATCTATTGCAGGCATCTTCCGGCCGGATGAAGGATATATTGACACAAAAGGCAACAGAGTGTCACTCATGGCAATCGGAATTGGGTTTAACCCTAATAATACAGGACGTGAAAACATTTTAAAATCCGGAATGTTATTGGGATGTGAGCTGGATTATGTCAAGGAACATATGGATGAAATTATAGAGTTTTCGGAGTTGGGAGATTTCATTGAGCGTCCGGTGCGCACTTATTCCAGCGGTATGTATTCCAAACTGTCCTTTGCGGTTACAGCGATTCTTGACACAGATATTATGTTAGTGGATGAGGTTTTGAGTGTCGGCGATGAGCATTTCCGCCAGAAGAGTTATAAGAAGATGGAGGAGCTGATGCTCAGTGACAGAACCGTACTGATTGTGTCTCATGCCACGAGTACTTTGAAAAAATTCTGCAATCAGGTGCTTTGGATTAATGACGGTAAGTTTATGAAGCTAGGTGATACGGAAGAAGTATTGGCAGAGTATGATGAGTTTATGAAGCTGTAAAAGGTATCTTAAAAACAAGCAGAGAAAATTGGAGTGAAACAATGAATGAACAATGCCTATATGATGTGATGGGATATGAGATTGGGCTTTCCATGACGAAAACACACAATCCGAGTAAGGCAGAAAACAGTGCAGACACGCGCGATTTGGGCGTGCTTTTGTCCTATTTAGGGGCAGTAGAGCCGGAGCATGAAGATGTTTCTTATGAGAAAGACCAGTATGTGCTTTCGAGATTGGAATTTCCATATACGATTGACTGGAATTATCAGGCAATTCGTGGATTTTATGGACCGGAAGAAAACGGAACATGGATGGCACCGGAGAATACGGTTTATTTAAAGGATCCGGGAATTGCGAAAAGCGGGTTGAAAATCAGATACTATGTACCGGCATTTCTGCTGGGGATGGATGCAGCATTAAAAATTACTGTAAACGGTGAGCTAGTGGAGGAGTTCCCTTTGACAGAAGAGGGAATTTTTGAACAGGTCATGGATGTGTCTGTCCTTGGAAAAGAAGAACAGGAGTATTTGCAGCAGGCGCACCGGATTTTGAAAATTCTTTTGACGGAATTTGACCGGGTGTGCCGGAAGTACAATCTGCATTATTATCTGATTTGCGGCAGTCTGCTTGGAGCAGTACGCCATGGGGACTTAATCCCATGGGATGATGATGTGGATGTGGCAATGCCCAGAAAGGATTTTGATATTCTGTTACAGCATGTGGAAGAAGAGTGGGGGGCAGGGAAGGATATTATGTTCCTCAATTACAGCCAGATGGGAAATCATGCGTTTCTGGACTATATGACAAGAATTGTCTATATGAAGGAGGAGATTCCGGTAAATATTTTCCGGAAAATTAAGGGGAAGGGCAGGCAGGATGTGGACAACCATCTGCCCATGGATATCTATGTCCTTGATAACGCTTCGGATAACGAGAAGTTTCATCAGTTCCAGACCCAGTTTATCCGGGGACTGTATGGTCTTGCCATGGGACATCGCGCTTATATTAACCCGGAGGATTATGCCAACCGTGATAAGCAGACCCAGAGAATTGTAAAGACGCTTTCGACCATTGGAAAAGTGATACCGCTTTCTTGGATTTTCGGGTGCTACGAGTGGGTGCGCAAGTGGAATAGGAAGAAGAAGTGTGAGAATTATTTTGAATCCAATGGGTTTATTTATTGTATTCCATGGAAATTCAAGCAGGAATGGTTCGGGGAGGGAAAAAGGCTGCCCCTTGGAGATATGACGGTGAGCGTGCCTCAGGACTATGAGGCATTTTTAAAGATGCACTACGGAGATTTTATGGAGTATCCGCCAATGTACACCAGGAAGCCGACGCATAGTGTGGAAGCGAGTGGGATTTTTTAGGTTGTGTATTAAGGAGATTGTGATGATTGAAACGTTAGAAAATTTGAAAAGCAGGAAAATTCAGTTCACCATAGAGCAGGTTGTTACGATTTTGCTATTTATTCTATTTGGTATTTACTTATTTATGCAGCATAGAATCATTGGAATGTACTACGATGATTTTGGAAATGCTTCACTTAGCTATGCCTATGATGCAGGGATTGAGGGAACTGATTATTCGTTCATAGATTTAGCAAAGTGGGCTAAGTATATTTATTTTAACTGGGGCGGAAGAATCATATACGCATTGATGCTGATTCCTCTTTTAAAAAATGGTATCCATATTTTTATGATATTACAAGCGGTAATTATTTTTCTGATGTTAATTGTAATGTACCAACTTATAGAAAAGTACTATAACGGGAAGAATTGGGTGATAATTTTTTCTTTTATGCTGGTATATGGAATATTGCAGGGAGACCTATTGACACAGGGAATTTACTGGGCATCTGCATCTGTATTATATGTATGGCCGATGCTGTCTTTTATGCTTTTGTTATGGGTTTACAAAGAGACAGAAGCTCGTGTAAAAATGGGAGAGGCAATAAGGGTTAGCGAATATGTCAAAGTTTTTTTGTTGGTTCCATTTGTTACCCTTTCGCAGGAACAGTTGGGAGGGGCATTGATTGTATGGATTATATTTCATATCTGGATAAACCATGGGAAAAAAGAGAAAAATTATTTAAAGCTGGATATTTTCTTACTCAGCTGGTCTGTTATCACATATCTCATAATGTTTTTGGCACCGGGAAATTGGGCGAGATTATCGACAAATACAGATTATGTACATCAATCATTTGTAGAGAAAATGTGGTTCGGTATATCCAATGTATTAACACTGCTGACAAACCAGTATTTGAGATACTTTAATTTATTATTGTGGCTCATGGGCGTATTGATGATAATTTCATTAAGGAAGAAAAGTAAGAAATGGCAGTTGATATTGTTTGGGGTTGCCATGCTGCCTTTTGGAGTTGTTGTGATGTCAGCCATCTTAAAAATGTCAATTTTTTCAGATTCTATACGGAATATTGGTTTTTTGATATTTTTGATAGACATGCTTTTTTTGTGTATTTCTTATTTTAAAATGATAGAAAGGCTGGAATTTGTTGCTGTTATGTTAGCAGCAGTTGCATCGGTATTTTGTTTAATTGTTTCTCCGGCTTTTTCACTGCGTTCCTGCATTCCATATGTTTTTATTTGTATGATTTTTGTAGCAGTGGTGGTGAGCAATACGGTAAAGGAATGTATAGAGAAAAAAGCACTGGCAGCGGTTGGCGTTATTGCTGCCTGTCTAGGAATGGTATGTTTGATGAACGTGAAAGAAATATATAAAGGATATGAGGAAAATTATTATGCGGATAATTATAATTTTGAAAAACTGAAAGATTATAATGGAACGGATAACAAGATATATTTACTCCAGTACAGTAATGCGATGTATCGGGGTACAATGTCTTGTGATAAAGGTTTTGAGTATATTGATTATTGGATAAAGGAGTATTTTGCAATACCACAATCAGTTATAATCGAATGGAAATCTATGACAGAATTATTTGATTATGCAAAAGCAGCAGCGATTGACATGGAATATGCTGATGGCTTCTATGAAGATGAAGGGGGTTATCGGTGGGGAAGTGACAGGGCAAAGGCTGTAATAAATAATTTGCAGGGGGAAGAACGCCATGTACGCCTAAAAGTAAAAATTGCCACGGGCTTTGAGGAAAAAGCGAAAATAGTGGTATTATGCAATGGAGATGAGGTATATCAGATAGAAGCTAATAATCATGGTACAGATTGTGATATGGATTTAATATTGAGACCGGGAGAAAACATTATTGAATTTATTACTGATGCAGAAAAAATAAATACAGGTAATGATATCCGTAATCTCTATATGAATTTTAGTAATCTGAATTGTGAAATGGTATATTAAAGGTTTGGCGTAGTGAGGAGATTAATATGAAGCAAGAAACATTATATATTGTAATTCCCTGTTATAATGAGGAAGCCGTTCTACCGGAAACAGAAAAGCGTCTGACGGCAAAACTGGGGAAAATGATAGAAAACGGACTGATATCGGACAAGAGCCGCATGGTATTTGTGGATGACGGTTCAAAAGATAAAACATGGTCTATGATATCAGAAATGTATGAGAAGAATCCATATGTAATGGGAATTAAGTCATCTAAGAACCGTGGTCACCAGAATACTTTGCTGGAAGGCTTGATGACAGTGAAAGATGACTGCGACATGGTGGTATCCATGGATGCGGATTTACAGGACGATATTGAGGTGTTAGACCAGTTTGTGGAAAAATATTATAGAGGCTGTGACATTGTTTATGGAGTCCGCAGTGCAAGAAAGACAGACACTTGGTTTAAACGGACAACGGCCCAGGGATTTTATAAGGTAATGGAAGCTATGGGGGTAAATATTGTTTACAATCATGCGGATTACAGACTTATGAGTAAAAGGGCGATACAGGAATTGGAAAATTTTAAGGAGGTAAATCTTTTCCTGCGGGGAATTGTTCCAATGATTGGATTTAAAACGGATATTGTCGAGTACGAACGGAGCGAACGTTTTGCAGGAGAATCTAAATATCCTTTAAAGAAGATGGTCTCCTTTGCTTTAGATGGGATTACATCACTCAGTATAAAACCAATCCGTTTTATTACATCACTGGGCTTTCTTTTGTTTGTGATAAGTATTATTTTGCTTATCTATTATGTGGTTGGTTATTTTATGGGAAAAACTATACAGGGCTGGGCGACTTTGGTTGTTTCTATCTGGGGAATTGGCGGGTTGGAGCTTTTAGCCATCGGTATTATTGGTGAATACATTGGTAAAATTTATATGGAAACAAAAGAGCGTCCAAGATACATTGTAGAAGAGTATTTGAGAAAATAAATCTGAAATACGGAGAAAGATGAAAATGAATATAAAAACAAATCATACATTTGCAGTATGCGCTTATAAGGAATCGCCATATTTAGAAGAGTGTGTACAGTCCTTGGTGGAACAGACAGTGAAAACCAATATTATAATAGCAACTTCTACACCATGTGAATACATAAAGAGAATTGCAGAAAAGTATGGGATACCCATGTATGTCAGAGACGGGGAAAGTGACATCAGGGATGATTGGAATTTTGCTTATGACCAGGCAGAAACTGACTGGGTAACGATTGCTCATCAGGATGACAAATACGATAAGGATTATGTAAGGGCGTTTCTGAATACGGTGAAAAAGACTCAAAATCCCATTGCGTTTTTAACGGATTATATTCCCATAAAAAACGGAAAAATAGGGGCAAGAGATATTAACTCAAAAATCAGGCGTTTTCTTCGTAAGCCGCTTAAAAATCCCAAACGGGCGGGAAAAAGATTTTGGAAAAGAGCGGTACTGTCTTTGGGGAATAGTATTTGCTGTCCGGCTGTCACCTATCACAAAAGTGTATTGGGAGCATCTTTCTTTACATCTGAATTAAAGTATAACATTGACTGGGATACTTTCCTGAAATTGGCAGAGGCGGATGGAGCCATGGCGTATACAGAAAAACCGCTGACTTTTTACCGGGTACATGACGGCGCTACCAGCAAAGAATTTATTGTGGACCATCGCCGGGAAAAAGATGACAGGATTATGTTTGCGAAATTTTGGCCCAAGTGGGTGGTTAGCATCATCATGATATTTTATAAGAAAGCATATGATACTTATAATCATTGAGGAGGATGAGCGTGAATATGGAAATGTGGAGTAGTGAAGAGAGACATCAGGGATTTAGTTGTATATTAGCCGGGCTTTTGGGAATTTTTGCCTCTGTAATTATATTAGGGCTCTCTATTAATGAGCAGTGGCTTGAAAAATCATTATATCATTATATTGTAGCAATAATAGTATTTTTTTTAATGACAATATTTTCTTATATCGTGTTTTCAAAAGTCCTCAAAATAGATAGGTTTAATGGTGAAGGGAGAAAAGGAATTATTATTGCAGTTGGAATCTATGTAATGTCAGCTGTTCTTATGTATGGAATGTTGAAAGCAGACGATGGATATGTAGGAGCGGATGTTTCTGGCTTCTTTTGGCATATAATTCCTAAATGGATAATTATTTTAATAGTTATTGCGATTAGTTTGTGTTTCTTTTTGTTCATTTTAAAAGAGACTGGAAAAACTAAATCAAAAATGTTTTATTTGTTTTATTTTGCTATGTCTGTTGCATGGGCGGGAACAGCGGTTTATTTGAATTGCTTTTCTTCTGATACATACCATATAGACGCATATCTCCATCCTATTTATAATGTTTATTTTCATGAGCCTTATTCGGAACTATCTTATAGTATTTATGGTCACTATGAGTTATTTTACTTATTGCCTATGAAAATATTCGGAACATCACCGGTTGTAATTTGTGCTTTAATATTTATTGTAGCGATAATTTCTGCAATGTTTATACTACTTACGGTACATGAACTAACAGAGAGTGCTGTTATTCGGTGTTTAATTCCTTTTGCATTGCTAGTACCTACGGGATGTATGTTTATGACAAGTTCTTATCAGTCAACACCACATAGAATATTCTTTCCGGCAATGGTGATTTTTTATTGTACAAAGATTGCGAAAGACAATAGACAATTTAGTAAAAAGGAGGGAGTATTTGGATTTATCATATGTTCGTTAGGAGTGTTGTGGAATACTGAGACAGGAATATTTTGTTGTATCGCATGGGCAGCATACATTATTATACAAAAGCTGCAGGAAAAGAAAATGACGATGGTAGAGTTTATGACACTTATTGTACGCTTAATACTATTAATGATATTAGAAATCCTTGCTGCCATAGTTATTGTAAATATATATAATTTTTATGTGGGAGGGCCAGTTTTTATAAAAGAATTTTTTTATCCATATATAAATAGTTCTTTTATGAATAATTATATCATACCTGTTCGTTTTGGTAATTATCCATATATTTATATTTTGGCATTGGCATTGGCGGCAATAACATATGGAACCAGTAAAACAAGACTGTTTCATTGTACCCAATATGATAGAAAAGCAGGAGCTTTAGTGGCAACGGGAGTGATTATATTAGGTCAGTTATCATATTATATTACAAGAGCAGCATATTATGCATTGCTTATTACATTTCCCTTTGTAGTAATTTTAATTGCATTTTTTTCAAATACCATAATCAAATACTCAAAAGAACTTTTGGAAGAAAAAAGAGTATCCATACAAGATGGAATAAAAATTGGAATTGCAAGTAGCTGTATTATGGCAATTGCAATGCTTTGCTTGATGTGTACGTCTATTACGACGTGCTATGCACAAAATTTTGCAAATGAGAAGTATTTTGTGAAACAGTTAAAAGATGAGGTAAAGCAGCTGGAAAATCGTATAGAACCAAATACATATGCTGTTGGTTGGGGGACAGATGAGATATATGGGCTCCTTGGTTGGAACACCAATTATCATATGCTTGGAACAACAGATGTGCTAGTTGACCAAATATCGAATGCAGCTGTTTTTAGTGTGTTAAAAGAGGAGGCTAATAGCCAGGATTCAGTTTTTTTGGCGAATTCAGCGTATACAGAGTATCCTATATTGGGCATTAACTACAGTATGAAAAGTCAATTTGAACTCTTTGGCTCAAAGTATGCGCACTTTATCAACAATATGTACAAAAAAATGGTAAAGTGCAGTAAGTATAGTGAATTAACAGCAGATGCAAGTTTTTTTATAGACGATGTAATTGATTGCGGAGAATATTATAGCATAAATGGTTGGTTTTATATTAATGGTGAGAATGTTGAAACTGAAGATTGTGCTAATGCAGTATGGGGATTAAAAAATCTAACAACAGATGAGGTATATATGTTGGATTCTGCCGCTGTCCTTCGAGAAGATATATCGAAGACCATTGCAGATGGTCACAATTATAATTATGCGGGTCTTTATGGTAGAATAGCGAAGGATGAGATTGATATTGCCAATAACAAATATGAAATTGTGATAATTTATGGTGAGGATAATTATCAAATTAAGGGAACCGGAAGGATGCTGATCCAATAAGATTGATTTAGTGGGGCTATAAAGAATGATGAGTAAGATAAAAACGATATATAGAAAATATGAAGAAATCATTAAATATGTAATTGTTGGTGGGCTGACTACCGTTGTGAGCATGGCTTGTTTTTATGCGAGTGTATGGACATTTTTAGATGGAAATGATCCGTTGCAGCTTCAGATTGCCAATATTATTTCATGGGTTGGCGGTGTTGCTTTTGCTTATGTGACCAACCGTACTATCGTATTTAAAAGTCAAAACAGTAACATTTTAAAGGAGATTGTCTCATTTACAGGAGCACGGGTACTTACATTATTCCTGGATATGGGAGTGATGTTTGTATTGGCTACTGCGTTGCAGATAAATTATAATATTTCTAAATTGATATCTACCGTGTTGGTTACGGTAGGAAATTATTTTATTAGTAAATTGCTGGTGTTTAAAAAAGAAAAATAAATGGTTGTTTGAGTTATGGGGTGATGTATCAGAAGGGATTTTGATAAATGGATAGAAGTGGAACTGTCATATATACAGCTGCGTTTTGATCCTGTAATGAGTGAGGATGACTTTGTAATCCATAAAGTAGTAGTGTTGCTGGGAAACAGAAGTATTTTGATCTGGTCAGGCGAAGAACTAATGAATTATATAGAATATACGATTAATTGCGAATCTGAAAGGAAGGAAGGGGGTTCGTTTCTTCATGGGATGACCCAATTATTTGCCTGAGTAAAGTGTTTAGTGAAACAATAATAAAAACATGCCAGAGATGGAAGCTGACATTGTATTTTGTAATTGCCATGGTTCTTTATCTGGCGTTTGGTGTGTTGCAGATAAAAATAAAAATAAAAAGAAAAAGAAAAGAATATAGTGTATGTTTGACAAGAAGGCATTTTATAGGTGTATTTCTTGCGGGTATCATGATAGCTGTGGGAATAGGCTTAAATTACGGCATCTTTTATCTTGAGAAGAATTTTGCCGATACACCTTTTGGACAGTTGCTTTATTATTTACATACACCATTGGATGGAACCAATACATCTACTTTTTATGAGGCATTTGGGGCGATAGCAGCCATTCTGGTGATAAGTTTTGTGGCAACGTTTTGCGTTGATTATTTGTTAAGGAAATTTCGCAGGCAGTCAGGTTTCTCAGTGTGGATGGGATTATTGAGCATTATAATCGGGAGATATGCACTTATAGAGGGATACAACCATTTTGAATACAGGGAATATTGTAAATATACGCATGAAAATACGAAATTGTATGAGCAGTATTATGTGGACGGAAGGAATATTGCCCTTAAGTTTCCGGAAAAGAAGCGAAATTTAATATATATATTTTTAGAGTCCATGGAAACTACTTATGCAGATGAACGTTTCGGAGGGGCGACGCAGAAGAATTATATTCCGGAACTGACGGAACTCTCCTTGAAAAATATAAGTTTTTCGGGAAATGGGGTGTTAAATGGTGCGCATACCGTGCCTGGTGCGACATTTACGATGGGAGCCCTTGTGGCGCAGACATCAGGGGTTCCAATTAATGAGACACTTGTCAGCAATAGCAAATTAAATGGTATTTGGGAATCTGGGCTGTTTCGGAAGGAAAGATACCGGAAGATTATTGGGTATGGTGGGGATATGAAGATACGAAACTGATAGCTTTTGCAAAGCAGGAAATTCTGGCTCTGGCGGAAGGTGCAGAGACCTTTGACAGAAAGAATTACTTTAGTTTTCGGATATGCCTACACTGTACGAGGAATTTGGGGAGGAGTACCTAAATGAGGAATTGTTGAAAAATTCTAAGTTTTATACGAAAAAGTTATTATATGGGAATTGAAAAGGTGAGGAGCTGTCGGAGTAGGAATGAAATGAGAAAAGTAGAAAAATTTCCAAATTTTCCAATTCTGACATGGTCAACTTAGAAAAAGTATGGTATAAAGATAATGTCATTCGTTACCAATACAGGATACAGCGATAGAGAGTAATACTCTGCTGTATCCTGTATTTTTATATTAGAGAAAAAGTTTGTATTGGTAAAGATTCACTTTTTCCCAGTTAGGCGATTATAATAAGTGTTTGTACAAATCAGATATTTTTGTTGACTTATTAGAAAATAATGCATATAATTGTAGTTAATACAAGCGAAAAAACAAATGAGCATATTTATATAATACAAAGGACTAAGTATGCAGTTTTGGAGTACGGAGGTACTTATGGGGATACCGCTTTCAAAATTAATTGATAATATAGGAACAGCAGTACAGAATGCCAATGCTATGTTAGAGCAGCGTACAGTTGCTGCTTATCTTGGGCAGGGGTATGAAGGGGTAAGGTCGAAGGAAAACAGTGAAACAGAATTTGAACCGGTAAGCTATACCATTAATATACCTTCTCCTAACGGAAAGAAGCAGCTGAAGGTGCCGGTTACTGCGTTGATGCATCATTCTTCCCTACAGTTAGAACAGGTAGATGTAAAACTCAGGTTTGTGATTGAGGAAGGGGAGGAGGATGAGATTATCGTATCTCCGAAATCTTCCGCTGATACAAAGGATGGTTTTTCTATGAGTGAACTTTCCCTGCAGTTTAAAAGTGTGCAATTATCGGAGGGAACTGCAAGGATTAATAACCATTATATTCAAAACTTATAGGAGGAAGCGTCTATGGAAACAAATGAAAACGGGTTAAATTTACCGGAAGAAAAAAAGGAAACGGATCCAAAGGTAAAAGGAAACAATGTATCACAGCAGTTTACGGGATTGCCCATTGAATCTCTAATTTGTGCACCCATTATTGCAGCGGCAAAAGGACAGCAGGAACTGACGGCAGTTTACATTGATGGCATTAAAAAACTGGCATATGCAGATGATAAGGGAGAGAAAACGAATACATTAGATTTTGAATTGCAAAGACCAGTAATCGGAGCAGACCAAAAGGTGACCCCACAGAAATATAAAGTGAGTGCCCCGTTGATTTCTCTTGTTCCCGTACCGGCATTTACCATGGATGAATTGACGGTAGATTTTGATATGGAAATAAAAAATTCGGAGCTTCAGGATGATAAGACCCATAAAGATGCCAGTTCTACAATAAAGTATAATTCGTGGTTTGGTCTGGATGCGTCCATTACCGGAAGTGTTTCATCTGACAGTGAGCACCGCAGGCAGACGGACAGCAGCGCTACCTATAAGATTCATGCAAGAGCAATACAACAGCCGCCGTCAGAGGGGATGGCGAAGCTGACCTCGCTGTTTGCACAGGCAATGGAACCGATTGTGGTAGATGGCAGTAAATAACAGGGAGGTTGGATATGTCCGTATATGGGGATGCTTGTGATATGAAGAAAGGTACAGTATTTCGCAATGTGAATGATTCTACAGAAGATCCGCCTATAAATGGTTGGGGGTGGATAGAGCTCTGGGAAAACAAAACTGGATTAAAACGGGGAAAATGTTGTGTGTGTGGAGATAATGCAGCCCTCATGGTAGGAGGTCATATTGTACTGGGAAGCGGAAATTCTTATGGAGATGCATCAACTGAAACATCGAGTTTATTTGGTGGAAACCGTGTGTTTATTGCACCAATCTGTTCTTCCTGTAATGGAAAGGCGGGAATTTTCAGGTCAGTATTTTCAACTAGGATAGTGCATTTATGCGGATATGGAGTAGACAGCAGATTTGATGAGGGAAAATATTCTTATGCTCATCCTGAATTAAGTTTGGATGAGTTGAGGACGGCCATAGCACGGGAGCAAGTGGCTTATGATGGATATTTGTACCAGACTTATAACAAACAAAGAGTGCTGCATGGAAGAGATCAGCAGATATTAGATATGGCAGTACCATCGTTGCGCTCCGTTCCTTCTGGGGGATATTAGTATGCTATTGTGTTGAAAAATTTAGATGGCGGGAAAGGATAAAAAGTGATAAATTTGTAATTTTTCCGGTTTTGACATGTTCAAACGGGAAAAAGAGTGTTAATATAATACTGCACGCCGAAATGGAAACGAAATATCATTCGTCCCAGTGCAAAGACACAGGATATAGTGATGAGGTAATACTCTGCTCTATCCTGTGTTTTATTGTAAACGGTAGATCTGCTGCTTGCGTTTTTTGGGAGTAAGAAGAATGATTAGGAGGTCAAAAGGGGCTGCTTTTAAAGTGATAGAGGCAGATTGGACAAAGCAGGCATGTCAATAAAAGTATATGAATTTATGATTGTTTTTATAAACCCGAATGATTGCTATTATTGTGCAAGTCAAGTATAATAAAGATAGAGTAACTAATCTTGGAAGAAATAATATTTTTGGAAAGAAAATTCATACAGCATGGATTTAATGAAAGGGATTATTATCAATGTAAGGAGCGGAAAGAATAGGAAATCTTCCCCCAATAGATTGATTTCCATACTGGAGAATCTGCTTTCTTAGGCAGGAGTAAATGAAAGGAAGAAAGATGGCAGATACTAATTTAGCACAGGCAGTTGAGATGACAAATGATTCAAGCTTCTATGATACGAATATAAAATTCCTGCTTGCAGATAAACAGATACTGGCACGGATTTTAAAGTATGCTGTTCAGGAGTTCTGTGATATGCCAATTGAAAATATTATGGACAGTATTGGAGATGATATCGATGTGGGAACAAAATCGTTAGATGCAGGATTGTCAAATATAGGGCGTGTAAATATGTCCGGTACAGAGGATAATATTCCAGGAGAGGGAAAAATTTTCTTTGACATCCGATTTACGGCATATCAAAAAGAAACAGAAATGAAATTTCTGATTAATTTGGAAGCACAAAAATCAGCCAATCCTGGTAAATTGGGGTATCATCTGGAGAATAGAATCATATTTTATCTTGCACGGATGATTTCTGCACAGAAGCAGACTGAATTTTACCATAGTGATTATGATAATCTGAAAAGGGTCCGGAGCATCTGGATTTGTATGGATAACAGCGAGGACGGTGACTCCATTGAGGAGATTAGTCTTGGAAGAAATACCGTTTTTGGAAAGAAAGAAAATTCATACAGCATGGATTTAATGAAAGGGATTATTATCAATGTAAGGAGCGGAAAGAATAGGAAGCCTTCCCCCAATATATTGATTTCCATGCTGGAGAATCTGCTTTCTCAGGCAGGAGTAGATGAAAAAAAACGTGTACTTACAGAGAAATACGGTATGATAATGACAACGGAATTGGAAGGGAGGATACAGACCATGTGTAATTTGTCAGAAAATATTAAGGAGTTAGGTATTGAGGAAGGGATAGAAAAAGGGATAGAAAAAGGGATAGAAACAGAACGTCTTAATGCGATTGAAAGAATGTTAAAAGCCGGTGCAGCGAAGGAACAGATAATTTCTTTCGGTTATTCTGAGGAAGAATTCGCAAAGGTCGAAAATATGCTGTGCGTCAACCCGTAAAATTATGAATTCGTTTACGAAATGCGGGTGAAAGAAGATAAGTACCTTACAAACTGGATTTTTGGTGAGACTGCGGGTAAATTTAAGGAAAAATTTGTAAATTTTCCGGTTTTGACATGTTCAAATGGGAAAAAGAGTGTTAATATAATACTGCACGCCGAAATGGAAACGAATCCTTATTTGTTCCAGTGCAAAGACACAGGATATAGTGATGAGGTAATACTCTGCTTTATCCTGTGTTTTGCTTTGGGAGGCTTTTAGCGTGAGAACAGTAGCAACAGGAATACAGGACAGGAAAACGTATTGATTGATGGAGAGTAGAAAAGTTATGATGAACATTTACATTCGACTGTTTCTTCTGAAAAGGGAAAACCAACCATTTCGCCTGCTGTATGGATATGGACTTCCTGATGAAGTAAATGAAGTCCGGGACTGGAAAAAAAGAGAATTGGGAAAACGGCTTGGCATTTACGAAGCGACCTGTGTAATGTCGGAGGAAAAGTGTACAGAATGGAAGGAAGAGCTAAAAAACGAAGAGATATGTCTTAAGGAAGAAATGATACTAGAAGGAAACCTGACAGAACGCCCGCAGACCATATTTTATCCGAAAAATGAAGCCCAGGACAGACAGGAAAGCCTCATAAAAAGCCTAGCAACCGTGGAAGAATACTGGAATCTGAATAAAGCAGCGCTATTTGAAGATCTGGAAACAAAATATAAAAATGCAGAGGCAAGAACATGCAGGGAAAAAATACATAAGGTATTATCACTGATTTCGGCAGAGACATCGTTAGATTTTTTGGGTGGCGCAGCAGAACGGCTTGGAAATATCGAATTTTATCATCCCATTCCCCAAAGCGGGCAGTTTGAGTGGGGAATGGAGAAAATAGAAGATGAGGAAACCTTTGAACAGGAAGCACGAAAAGTAGTTTTATCCAAAAAAGTAAAACAGCCGGAAAAGCTGATTGTAAATTGTGTGTTAGAAAATGCAGGGCGCTGCATTTTAAATCAGACAGCAGAATGGGGAACGGAAGAGGATACACTGGCATTCGAAGCTGCGGAAGCGGTTTCAGCAGTACAGATTAGCATATGGGGACAGGCGGGAGATTTGATTTATTACAAAAAAACGCCTTTAATGAGATGTATACAGATAAGCGGAAACATCATATCGAATATACATTATTTGCTGAACGACAGTTGGACGAAACATTTGAGGAAAACCTTTGGGGGATACAAAGAGAAACTGGAGGCGGTTGAAAAAATACAAAAAAAGGATGAGCCCATTGTCAGCAGAATAGGAGGATTTTCCAAAGACCCATGGCATACCGCAGGAGAGGATGCCGGATTGCTGGTAGATAAATATGCGTATCAGAAAGGAAAGGGAGCGTTTTGCAAAAAAGTAGCAGAGGGGGAGTGCGAAATCGACAGCTTTTGTAAGATTGCCGATTACTTAAACGATGATTCCGTGGCAGAAGCAATCATTGTAGACCCCTATTTTTCCGTGTATGCCATGGAAAAAGTATTGAGCCGCATTACAAATACCGGATTAAAATTAAAAATTGTTACCAGCCTGTCAGTGACAAATCCGGATGAAGAAGGTGCAGCGGCAAAGCAGCCGGACTATCTTGCGAAGGTGAAGCGTTTTTTAAGCCGGAATTATCAAATGCTTCATTCGAAAGTACAAATACTGAATGTAACACATGAAAATAATACAGCAATCCATGACAGATATTTATTGCAGCTCAAGAAGGACGGCACCATGGAAGGGTATCTTTTGAGTAACTCCATAAATTCAGCGGGAAAAAATTACAGCTTTGTGATTGCTTCGATGGATAAGGAGGTTACATATGAGGTATTAGAGTACGTTCAGGAAATTACGGATGAGGAATATCAGAAAAAGCAGAGCAAACAGAAACGCTTGAACATAGAAACTTTGTGGGATACCTTAGAGCATAAATTTGAGCCGGAGGAAGAAAAGGTACAGGAAAAACCTTGGGAAACTGAACTGAAAGCTGTCTATCAGCAGGAAAACCTCCTGGATTTGGAATACTTTTTTAAGGAGGGCTGGCAGGAGACAGAAGAGGAAGCGGAGACAAATCTTCTGCGGTTGTGCTGGTATATGTATTATACGGAAAAAATAAAACCCAAGGACTGCCTGCAATGGTTAAGGCAGCGTGGGATAGATTTACAGAAATTATTGGAAACGGGTATGAGGGCAGCGGCTAAATTAGAACAGGAAGAAGCACTATGGGAAGAGAGAAAAAAGCGGCATTCGGAGGCATACCAATACCGGACGGCGCTTGATGTTGGAAAGCAGGAGCAGATAAAGATAAATGAAGCGTATATTTTCAGATGCTTTCCTCACATTTTCTACGAAAGAAATGGATATTTATCTAAACTTTATCGATTACTTTTTATGATTAATCCCGAGCGGATGATTTCATTTATGGAGGAAATACATGCACCGCTGCTGTTTGAAATTTTGATAAATGAGATGACAGGGAACGAGTATCGAATAGATATTTACCGGAGTCTGCAGAAATCAAACTTAAGATGGCTTTCTAATTTTTCCTATTACTATTTCTGGGAGGTATTCAGACGGCGGTTACAAACGGGGGAGGAACTGTTGGAAAAAGGCGTGGAACAGGAGCTGGAAAAGACGCCTCTTGAAGCAGTTTTTCAATATGCCTGCTGGCTTGAGAATTTAACATTTTTATCCGAACAGCAGAAAGGGCAGAAAAGACGAAGCCCGGAACAGGAAAAAATTATGGAAGAAAACATCTGCCATGGGTTTGAAAAGCTGAGGGAGAATATGGAGAAGGCGGAGTGCGCGGAGGAAAGCCGTGAAAATTTTTTCCGGCTTTTTGTCGGGGCGGATCAAAAGGTCAACAGCAATAATGTGGTCCGTTTATGGCAGGAATTAGAAAACGAGGATTGGAAACGGAGACTGGAAGAGTGGGGGATTGAGCAGCTTAGAAATAAGTGGAAAGGGAAAGATATTTTTTATTCCCACACAGATTATGACATGACGAACTGCGCCGCATATATGGCGCTACAATACTGGGGAGAAGACATTGGGAAAATGTGTGCAGAACTGGCGCTTGACGAAAGAGCGCTACAGGATGCGGTCTGTCCCGGAAAATATGATATTAATTATGAGGTATGGAAAGGTTCCGTGCAAAAAGTGCTACATCAACTGCTGTTTTTAAAATACTACTGTAGATATTGGAAACAGGTGAAAAGTGTGGAGCAGGAAGCATACTTAGAGCTTCTAAAACTGCGGAAGAACCTTGGGAAGGTCAAAAGCCAATGTGAGAAATGGTATGACAATGGCGGATTAATTTCAGCGGTTTTTGATGAACCGGAGGACTTCGCGGAAACATTATAAATGAAATCCGTTACAAATACCGTGAACTTCCTGTGAGAAGTATCACTCAATCAGTCAACAACTGAGTGAGAACTCCGGAAACTGCAGGAAATCAAAGG
>ERZ808024.177-NODE-177-length-48908-cov-9.574328_pt1 | contig 48908 bp, 39 predicted proteins | sample MGYA00380181_ERZ808024 | MGnify/ENA primary metagenome ERZ808024 (study PRJEB31490, sample SAMN06133413) | mouse gut metagenome | isolation source: Z2_1 | host: mice | place: China: Chengdu | collected 2015-05 ...
CGCCTCATTCCTCCGCCTTGCATATAAAAAATCATTCTGCGTTATATGGCTAGGAACTTATTTTTCGGTGTACTAGAGGCTGTGTGGCAAGGCTCTGCCAAACAGCCTCTTTTAGGTGAACCAGAGTCTATAGGTTTTCTTTCGCGCTCAGGTAAAACAGTCCATTATATACAAGCAGGAAATTCAGACTGTCCTTCCTTGTCTGATACCCGATATTACCCATTTCAGGGTGCGGGGAGATCAGCAGCAGCTTGTGTCCCTTGTAGCTGCCTTCTGCAAATGAGATCCTTCCCTTCATAAGTGTGTCAAAGATAGGTTGAGTTACCGGATTATAGTAGCTATGGACCGCCTGATCTGCCATATCATTGTCAGCCATTTCCCAATAAGGCGTGTTGACTGCGCCGCTTGCAAGAAGACTTTCAAAGTGTCCGAGTCCGCGGACATTATCCCCCAGAATATGAATGCAGGGTCCTTCCCAGTATACAGCATTTACACTGGAAGTCTTTCCCGCCGCGACTCCGGCAAAAAGAGGATGGTCAGGTTCATCGATCCGGCATCTGACAAATGCGCTTCCAGTGTGCCAGAAATCCAGATCTTCATCCTCTGTTGCCTCCATGATATTCAGCCAGTATGGATTCTTTGGAGAGCTTGAGGAGAGCGGAAGATAAGCCCCTCCGCAGATCCCCATGTAATTTCCCTTCTCTTTGAGGAAGCGGCGGATCTCCTGGAATCCCCGGTCGCCAAGTCCCCTGTAATAGCATTCTCCGGCATCCGGGCTTCCCGGTACAAGAAAGATATCATATTCCATCAGTTTCCCGGCGCGGATCTGTGTATCAGAGATCATTTCATGAGAAAAATTCCCCATATTCATTACTTCTGCGAGAGGGGCAGAGAACTCAGGACCGGCTCCCGAACCGTCATAAAGCGCAATCTTAGGATATGACAGAGTCAGAGAGTGTTCGGGCAGTTTATCAACATAGTCAAATATGATATTCGCAGACGATAGCAGTGAGACAGTCTCGTCTGCAGGTTTCATAGAATATCCGCACTGGTAATAATGTCCTTCCGGCCAGAGGCTTGTGGAATCAAAAGAAAAACCGCCGAAGTGCCAGCAAACGGATACGTTCATCTTAAGTAATTGATTGATCACATAAGTAGTATGCGAGATACTATCCTGATAAGAATTGAAGCCGATTCGATCGGTCGGAATAAAAAGATATTTCATCATAACAAGCTCCTTTACTTAGTAGATTTATTATTTTTTAGTGCTGTTTTAAATGTTTCAAATTCCTTGACAGAGTCTTCATCCGGTCCGCCGCTTACTGCTGTTCCGATCACCAGGGCAATGGTGCTGAAGATGAAGCCGGGTATTGCCTCATAGATATAATTGGACAATCCGCTGTAGTACCACACGACAACGGTGATAAGGCCTGTGATGATGCTCGCGACCGCACCGATGCGGTTAACATTCTTGGTATAGAGACTGAATAGAACCAGAGGACCGAAGCATGCGCCGAGTCCGGCGGAAGCTAACAGAGCAATGGAGAATACGACGTCTGATTTCAAGGAGAGCAGGAAGGAGATCAGGCAGATGATCACAACTGATATTCTCTCTGCTTTTACGATCTTGGCGTCATCGATATCCTTGATAAAATGTTTGATCAGATTGGTTCCGACGGCTGCAGAAGCCACAATGACGTAGGCGCTGACGGACGAGAGAACTGCAGCCATTACAGCGGCCGCGAATAATCCCAGCAGATAAGGCGGGAAATAGTCTGCCCCCATCTGAAAGAATACCTGTTCCGGGTCGGCGATTGCAGGGAAGAGGTAAGCGCCGAGCATGCCGATGAAAACTGCACAGTACGAGGTGATCCCTACCCAGACAGTTGCGATCAAGGTGGAATCTTTGATTTCAGCGCTGTGCCTGATGGACATAAAGCTTGTATGAACATGAATCATGCCGAAATAACAGAAACCAACGCCAAGACCGCCTGCGATAATGGATACGGCGCTCCATCCGGTTTCACCGTTGCAGAACTGGAAGAAGGAAGGGGACTGGATGTAAAGAGATTCCAGGGCAGGTCCGAATCCGCCGAGCTTTACAACGACTGCAAGCGGTACTAACAGAAGCGTGAAGAACATTAAGGTTCCCTGAAACAGGTTACTCCAGCTTACCGCCATATATCCGCCAAGGAATGTATAGGCGATCACGACACACAGTGCGATAATGATTCCGGTATGGTAGGATAAGCCGAATGTGGCGTTAAGAAGCTTACCGCTTCCGATGATCTCGGCAGACGCGTTGATGATCATGAAGAAGATTACAGCAATACCGGCGACGACACCGACGGTTCCCTTCTTGTCATGGACCCTTTTTTCAAAAAACTCCGTTACGGACAATGCCTGGTAAGTTTCACTGGCGATGCGGATTCTGTTTCCAACCAGGATCCAGTTCAGCATAGTCCCGCCGATCAGTCCGATCAGGATCCAGATAGAAGACAGTCCTGCTGCATAGGCGGCTCCGGGGAGACCCATAAGAAGCCAGCCGCTCATATCAGAAGATTCGGCGGAGATTGCGGTGACCCATTTGTTATTAGATCGTCCGGCGAGTGAATAGTCAGAAGAAGATTTTGTACGGAGATAGGTAGTCAGGCCGATTCCAACAAGAATCAGAATATACGCAATAAAGATAATAATACTGATAGTCATAGATGTTCCTCCTTAAAGATTGGATTTCCTGTAAAAAATATACGCGGCAATGATACTGATAGGTAAAGGTGCGAAAAAAATAATCCATGTTGTTATAGTTATCATAATTCAGTGCTCCTTTCTTGGAATAGTATGTAATAATAAGATAATTATATTATACTATCTGTAAATAACTAGAGTACAATCCGGTAATTTGTGAAAATAGTATTCCAGACTATACAAAGTTGTCGAATTGATTGTAAATGATCAAGCTTCTATAGTATACTGTAGAAAAAGAAGGAGGGGATTATGAAGATCAGTGAATTTAGTTCCAGATTTAATATGTCGCCGGAGACTGTCCGGTATTATGTAAATGAAGGACTTTTAGTGCCTCATAGCAGGAACAACCGGTATGATTTTACTGAGAATGACGTCACGGATATGGAATATATATTGAAACTAAAGTCGTTTCATTTTCCGCTTCATGAGGTCCGCAGAATTCTGGTGTTGAAGAGGCTGAGCAATTTTAACAGTTCTGAGGAACTGGATGATTATATCAATATCTTAAAAAAGCAGAAAAAGACTCTGCTTAGGGAGCAGGAGAATCTGAGAAGGACGCTCAAAAGCATGGAACAGGAGATCGCCGGGGCGTTCCGAAAGAAGAATGAAGATGAAAATACGGTCACAGGCGTGCCGTTTCAGGCGATTCCTTACCTGGCTTGTCCCAAATGTCAGGGGAAACTTTCCATGGTAAACTGTAATATTGAAGAGCAGGAGATCATTGAGGGAAAACTGGTCTGCGCCTGCGGTTATCATGCGGATATCCGCCGAGGCATCATTGTGGGAGAGATTGGAGAAGTAAGCCCTTACGACGGCATGGATGTGGAACGGTACTGTTACCGGATGATGAGCCCGGATCTCTTAAGTCTGGTAGAAAAGTCATATTACTGGATCAGAGACCGGCTGACAGGTGAAATGCTTTCAGGGAAGGTGGTATTTGAGGATTGTATCAATAATTATTGTTTTCTGTATACTAATCTGCCTTTCCTTGATCCGGGAGCGCTCTATATCATAAGTGATAAATACGAAGAAGTCGTTTTTATGTATAAGAAACTGATCGAAAAGCTGGGAATAAAGAGGAATATCCTGTATGTGGCGGCGGGTATGCATCATTTGCCCCTTAGACATAAGTGCGTGGATTATTATTTGGATTTCGATTCCGCGAATGAGTATGCGATCTTGTATAACAGTTTTTCAATCGATCAGGTGGAAGAATATCTGGCAGATTCCGCAGAGTATATCGGTGTATTCTTCCACATGAAGCAGGATGGTCCGTCGGTGGCAGAGCTGCATGAGCAGTATCCGCAGGCATGGAAGTACTGTTTTGATGAGCGGCAGTTTAAGCGGGAGCTTTCCGTACGCTGGGATGAGATAGAGTATGAGGGAGATTATGGCATGGTGACGGACTCCGGGTACGGAGAATCCTTCAGTTACCATGTGGGAGCGGAGGAAGTGTGGCTTGGCACATATGCGTGCAAGAGGTGAATATACACCCCTGGCAGAATCTATAAAAATAAGGATTCTGTCAGGGGTATTTTGCATATTCGGCTAATTTTTTGTATTTTTGAAAATAAATTCTGTTTATTTCGTAATAGAGTGTTCCACTTCATAACATATAAAAATCATGATAAAATTCCCACATAACTCTGTTTTTCTAGGTTATCTTACCACGCAAAGAGTGAGCTGTTTGCAATATTTTCCTTTTATTTCCGCGAGCAACGAGCCAAGCGGGCATGCTTGCATGCTCATTTGGCGACTGCCGTGAGGGTCAAATACCCCGCTGCTCTGCAGCGCTACAAATTTGATGCCCCGTTGCTTGCAGCGGGGTCTTTGACTTAAAAATGCAATTGTATACAAATTCGCTATAAATTCGTGGATTTTACCCTGATTAGCAGTCAAAAAATGGTTTCAGTACAAAGGAGGAAAGCTATGCCACGAAAAGGCGAAAACATTTACAGAAGAAAAGACGGGCGCTGGGAAGCCCGCTACATTCATCACTATGAAAATGGGAAGGCAAAATATCGGTATGTTTACGGAGCAACGTACATGGAGGCAAAACAAAAAAGAATCGAAGTACAGACGACGCCGCAATGGGAGAAGATTGCCGCGGACAAGAGACATGCAACATTTGAGAAACTGACGGAGCATTGGCTTAAGGATATCAAGGTGACGGTGAAGGAGTCAACGTATACCAGATATTACCGCATCGTATATAATTACCTGATTCCCAGATTAAAAAACCAATCTCTTGCTAAGATAGATTTGGAATTCTTAAAAGGCCTGACGGAGGAACTGCTCTTGGAAGGAAGTACACAGAAGGAGCCGTTAGCTCCTAAAACGGTCTCGGATATAGTATGCGTGTTGAAATCTATCCTTCAATATGGAAAAAATAACGGCTATCCAAGCCCGGATTTTACTGTCCTAAGGCATCCTCAGAAATCACTTAAGCCAGCCAGGGTCTTGACAGAAGATTCCCGGCTTAAGCTTGAAAAAATATTACTAAATGCCGAAGATACGACAAGTCTTGGGATCCTGTTCGCCTTATTCACAGGGGTACGGATCGGCGAACTGTGCGGGCTTCGCTGGGAGGATGTGGATTTCAATTCATTTACGGTCAGTATTAAGCGGACCGTTGAGAGGATCGCGGACCTCGATCCGAATACGTCCGCGAAGACGAAGGTCGTCTTAAGCGAGCCGAAGACAGAGAACTCTATCCGTACGATTCCGCTGCCGGGATTTCTCGCTGAATATCTTGAATGCCGAAGGAGAGAACCCCAATTTTATCTGCTGACCGGGAAGAGAAAATATACCGAGCCGCATCAGTTCTATGTCCGGTATCGGAATTACCTGGAAGAACACGGAATAGAGAATTACACATTCCATTCGCTTCGGCATACATTCGCCACCAGGTGCGTAGAAATGGAGTTTGATACGAAGTCACTGGCTGAGATCCTGGGACATTCTCATATCAGCACAACCCTCTCTATCTATGTACATCCGTCCCTTCAGCAGAAGAAGCTGCAGATGGATCGGCTGGTTCCGGGGAGATTGGAGGAGTAGGTTCTTTTTTCAGAGCCATTCTCACCCAACAGCATTGTCTGTCCCGCCGTTTTTTGTTATAGTAAATCTATAAATAAATCTAGTGTAGGGACAGGAGAGTGATTATTATGCCGATATTACGGCCTTTTGAAGCGGTACGCCCGGCAGAAGCCAAGGTTTCTGCCATTGCTGCGCTTCCTTATGATGTATATGACCGAAGAGAAGCCAAGGAAATAGTAGAACACAATCCGCTTTCGTTTTTGAAGATAGACCGTGCCGAGACGCAATTTCCCGACGGGACTGATATGTATTCTCAGGAGATCTATGAGCGCGCCCGTCAGACGCTTCACGAGATGATCGGTGACGGTTCTTTTGTGAGAGATGAGAAGCCTTGCTTCTATCTATATGCGCTGACTCTTGACGGACGGACGCAGACCGGGATCGTAGGCTGTGCATCGGTGGACGACTATCTGAACGGCGCGATCCGCAGGCATGAGAATACCAAGGCGGATAAGGAGAAGGATAGGATCTGTCATGTAGATACGATGAACGCCCAGACCGGGCCTATTTTTCTGGCGTATCGGCAGCAGCCGAAGCTTAAGTCGATTACGGATGCGGTTAAGAGCTCGGCGCCGCTTTATGATTTTATATCGGAAGACGGAATCCGGCATCAGGTATGGAAGATCGGGGCGGACACTGAGGAAGGGACGGCGGCCCAGAAGGAGATTGTGAAGATATTTTCCGAAATCGGATGCGTCTATATAGCGGACGGACATCATCGTGCGGCGTCAGCAGTGAAGGTAGGCCTTAAACGGCGGGAGGAACATCCTGGTTATGATGGGACGGAGGAGTTCAATTATTTCCTGTCTGTGCTGTTTCCGGCTGAGGAGCTTAAGATCTTCGATTATAACCGGGTAGTGACCGGGTGGAATGGATATACGTTTGAGGGGCTCTTAGAGAAGATAGGCGAGAAATTCCATATCGAGGAGTGTCCCTCATCGGCTGGTTGTCATGACAGGGATGTGGCCGAAGGTGAATCTGAGTTTTCGCCCCGGAACAAGGGAGAGATTGCCATGTACGGCAATGGTAAATGGTACAGGCTGGCGGTGCATGCGGACGTGTATACGGACGACCCGGTAGATGATCTGGATGTGTCTGTATTGCAGAATTACATATTAGATCCGCTGTTAGGCGTTCAGGATCCGAAGACGGATCCCAGAATTCAGTTTGTCGGCGGAGTACGGGGGCTTGAAGAGCTGGTGCGGCTGGCGGATGCCGTGCCGGAGCGGATCGCGTTTGCCATGTATCCAACGTCCATGGAAGAGCTGCTTGCGGTCGCAGATTCAGGAAGGCTGATGCCGCCTAAGTCTACCTGGTTTGAGCCGAAGCTTCGAAGCGGATTATTTATACATACTTTATAGGAAGGCGGTGACCCCTTATACTGCCGGGATTGTTTGAAATGCTGCAAGAGGTGGTAAAATCGGACAATTCTGAGAGTTATACCCATAATCGTTTTTTTATTGACATACTCGGAGAGCTATGATAACATAACCTTCGTTGTACAATACATGTAACAATTTTGTAATAATTGTAATAAAATTGAAAATATTGAATATACTTTATTAAAACAATATTCATGTATTGTAACAATAGGAGGGTAGTATTTATGATAAAAAACAAAAAATTCAATTCGGTGGTAGCGGTGGTCTCGGCATGTTCGTTGATGGCGGGATTCACCAGTGAGGCGGCGCCCTCGCAGCCGGAGGGAAGAATGGTAATGTCTTCGAGTGAAAATAACATAGTAGAGATACACAGAGATACATTTCAGGTGATGCCAGACACACTCGTAGTATCAGCCAAAGACAAGATCGAGAGCGAGCAGAAGAAGATCATAGAAGAGATCAAAAGAAAGGAACGCGAGGCCAAGGAAAAAGCTGAGAGGGAGGCAGCGGCATTGCGTAACCAGTATCAGGAACTTATGGCGTCCATCATCTTCTGTGAGGCGGGAAATCAGCCTTATGAAGGACAGGTGGCGGTGGGAGCGGTGATCATGAACCGCGTAAGAAGCGCTTCTTATCCAAACAGTATTGAAGCCGTTATCTACCAGTCAGGGCAGTTTACACCGGCATCTACCGGATGGCTTGACAGAGTAAGGAATTCCCGCGGTTATACGGCGACGTCGATGCAGGCGGCAGCAGATGCGCTTGCGGGAGCGAATCCGATCGGCGGATGCCTGTATTTTGATCAGGGCGGACGCGGGATGAAGATAGGGGCGCATTATTTCCACTAAATATTGGGTGTCTTATCCCGTTGGGGATGAAGCGCGGCCCGGACTCATTCATCTTATGTTTTACAAAAACAATGAGTCCGGGCTGTGCGGATTTAATCAATCTTTAATCGATCTTATAATAAACGGCTGTATTTGCTTCCAGCGAGAATACGGCGCACGAATCTTCCAATTCTATCAGTTTTTCCGATTCTTCATATCGTTTTGTCCCCGCATACATTTCATCGTTGCTTGCAAGCAGCAAGGTCAGCTTCTTTGCATTGTCCAGGGTGATCTCATAATCTTCCTGCGTCTGCCCGGAGAAATTGAAGACTGCAAGGATTCTTTCCTTGTCGGATCTTCGTTCAAAGGCATAGATGCAGCGTTCTTCCTGATGACAGTCGATCCAGGAGAACCCGTCGGTACTGTAGTCTTTCTGATACAATGCCGGACGGCTCAGATAGAGGTCGTTTAGGTCCTTGATGAATCGGTGGAAGGCGTCGTGGATCGGATATGTCAGGATATCCCAGTCCTGTTCACGTTTTTCGTCCCATTCACGAAGCTGGCCCAGTTCATTTCCCATGAAGTTTAATTTCTTCCCGGGGTGGGCGTACATATACATATAGAGCGCCCGTGCCTGCGGGAACTTCTCATCGTATTCGCCGTTCATTTTCTGCATAATGGAAGCTTTGCCGTGGACGACTTCATCATGAGAAAAAGGCAGTAAAAATAAGTCGCTGTAATAATACATCATGGAGAAGGTAAGCTTATGGTAATTGGCCGGACGGTACTCGGGACCTGTACGGAAATAATCCAGCGTGTCATTCATCCATCCCATATCCCATTTGTAGTCGAAGCCGAGTCCGCCTTCCGAAACCGGCTTGGTGACGCCGGGATAAGAGGTTGAGTCTTCGGCGGAAAGTATGGCGGAAGGATACAGTTCCTTAAGCCCCTGGTTCATCTTGCGGATGAAGTCTACGGCAGTGTTATTGACGCCCCTTGCCGGATCGCCCTGCCAGTATATGATCCTGCTGATGGCATCCATGCGGATTCCGTCTATATGATACTCCGTCAGCCAGTAATTGGCGGCAGATTGAAGGAAGCTTCGGACTTCCCCGCGGGAATGCATGAAGTTACAGCTTCCCCATTCGCTGACTCCGACGTCTTGATGGGGATACTCATAGAGGGAGGTGCCGTCATAATTGGCCAGAGCGTAGCCGTCCACAGCGAAATGTACCGGCACAAAATCCAGGATGATCCCGATATCGTTCTGGTGGCAGCGGTCGATGAATCCCATCAGCTCTTCGGCGGTGCCGTAGCGGGAGGTAGGACTGAAAAATCCGGTATTCTGATATCCCCAGGACTCGTCGCAGGGATGCTCGCTGAGCGGCATGATCTCTACATAGTTGTATCCGTATTCCTTCAGGTACGGGATCAGGATATCAGCCATCTCGGTATAAGTATACCAGTCGTCAGCCTTATCGGAGGGCTTTTTGAAAGAGCCGAAATGAATCTCGTAAATATTCAGCGGCTTATCCTTGCAGGTTGTGCGCCTCTGCATCCATGCGGAATCCTGATAGGTATAGGAAGCAAGATCGCGCACATAGGATGCCGAGTTGGGGCGGAGTTCCATACCGAAGCCGTAAGGGTCGCAGTGGTCGATATAAGTGTTGTCCTGCCGGTAAATGCGGTACTTGTACATCATTCCTGGGGCGGCGTCTTTGGCATAGCACTCCCAGAAGTTGCCGTCATAGATCTTGTTCATGTTCCATTCCTGCCAGTCTGTGAATTCTCCGATCAGGGAGATCCTCTTCGCACCCGGTGCAAATGTACGGAAGGTGACGCCTTGCGTCTCCGTGTGCGCTCCGAGAAATTTGTAGGCGTCAAATATTTTTCCTGTGTAAAATCCATAAAAGTCCATAAGAGTTCCTCCAGTGTTTTATTCCCGCGGGCCAGGCAGCTATCCTTGCGTGGATATTTGCTTTTCGCGGGGTCTCTGCTCAGGCAGTAAAAATAATAGACAGTAGTTGTTTTTCTGCTTTAAAATGATTATACTGATAGAAAGAGCAGATTTCCACCGACAATATGGAAATATGGATGGATAACCGACAATTTGATAAAAATGTCGGAAAAGGCTCTGGGGAAAGAGGAACAGAGGAGGAAAGAATATGGATCTGCGGATAGAGAAAACAGAGCGGGGGATCAAGAATGCTTTTATTGAATTACGTTCAAAAAAGCCGTTGGAGAAGATAACAGTCAGAGAGTTGTGCGAACTGGCGTGCATCAATAAATCTACGTTTTATTCGCATTATAAGGATATCTATGATCTGTCGGATCATCTGGAGGCTGAGGTGGTAAGGTCGATCACGAACAGCATTTCCCATCCTGAATATATTATGGAGAAACCGGCGGAATTCACAAGGGAATTGTTTCTTGCCTATTTGTCCCAGAATTCACTGACTATGATACTGTTTTCTGGAAGCCAGCGCAATCATCTTGCGGACAGAATCGAGACGAGCATCAAGGAGCTGGTATTTCAGAAATATCCCAAGTACCGGAACGATGAGGTCTGGAATATTATCCTGAGCTATTGTATCCAGGGCGGATACCATACGTTCCAGCGGAACAGGGAAGGGGACAGGAATACGCTGATTACAGTGATCGGTGAGATTACTGAGGCGGTGCAGGAATTGTACGGAAGAAAGAAAATCTGAAATAATTTCAAAAAAGGTATTGACTAACAGAACGTTTGTTTGTAAAATATAAGGAACAAATGTTCTGATTTTTTATTAGGAGGAATTATGCGGATTCAGGAAGCCTTATCAATGTACGATAAATTGAATATTCTGACGGATGCGGCCAAGTATGATGTGGCATGTACGTCCAGCGGGACGTCCCGGAAGAGTGACGGAACCGGGATCGGGAGCTGCGAGCAGTCGGGGATCTGTCATAGTTTTTCGGCCGACGGGAGATGTATCTCTCTTCTGAAGATACTTTTTACTAATGAGTGTATTTACGACTGCAAGTATTGTGTCAACAGGAGAAGCAATGATGTGGTGAGGACATCCTTTTCTCCTGACGAGGTATGCGAATTGACGATGGAATTCTACCGGAGGAATTATATCGAAGGGCTGTTCTTAAGCTCCGGTATCTTAAAAAGCCCGAATTATACGATGGAGCTGATCTACGCGGCCCTTTACCGGCTGCGCCGGGAATATAATTTCCAAGGATATATCCATGTGAAGGCGATCCCGGGGGCGGACCCGGAGCTGATACAGAAGCTAGGGTTTCTTGCCGACAGGATGAGCGTGAATCTGGAGCTTCCGACGGCGGAGAGCCTTAAGGCCCTGGCGCCTAACAAGACGCGGAAGAATATCCTTACCCCGATGCGCCTTGTACAGAACCGGATGACGGAGAACAGGCAGGAGATCCAGCTGTATCGGAACGCGCCGCGTTTTGTTCCGGCGGGGCAGAGTACGCAGATGATCATAGGAGCGACGCCGGAGACCGATTATCAGATTATACAGGTGGCGGAGTCTTTGTACCAGAAGTTTGAATTAAAGAGAGTGTTTTATTCGGCGTTCGTACATGTCAATGATGATGCCGCGCTTCCGGCGAAGACCGGGGAGGGGCCGCCTCTTTTGCGGGAGCACCGGCTGTATCAGGCGGACTGGCTGCTGAGATATTATCATTTCCGCGCGGAAGAGCTATTGACAGAAGAGAATCCGAATTTTAACGTGCTGTTCGATCCGAAGTGCAATTGGGCGCTTAAGCATCTGGAGGAATTCCCGGTGGAGGTGAACAGGGCGGATTATAAGATACTTCTTAGGGTGCCCGGGATCGGGTATAAGTCGGCGGTTCGGATCGTGAAGGCGAGGAGGCTTGGGAGCCTGGATTTTACAGATCTTAAGAAGATCGGGGTAGTGCTTAAGAGAGCGCTGTATTTTATCACCTGCAACGGCAGGATGATGTATCCGACGAGGATGGATGAAGATTACATTACGAGGAACCTGCTCTATGCCGGGGAGAAGCTTCCAAGAGAGGTGACGGAGATGGGATATCGGCAGTTGTCTTTGTTTGAAGGAGGGAATGGTTATTGTGAAGACGGTATATGTGTGCAGTGATACGGTTACGGGGATATTCTCCGGGATCTATGATGCCTGGAAGGCAGGGAAGAGGGAAGAAGATTGCGAGATCGCACTTCGGGGACAGTTGGAGCAGCAGCTATTCTGTGATTATGTGGAAGCAGAGGAGACGGAGCATAAGGCGGCTGCGGTGGAAGCGCTGATCATGAAGCATCTGGGAGCGAAGGCATATCATGATATATATCATGCGGTGCTGTCGTCGGATCCTAAGAAGGGAGATGCGGTTCTGGGAACTATGCTGGCAGCTAAGGAGATCCCTGACAGCACAAGGATCATGGAACATCTGAGCCATCCGAAGGTGGAGAAGGTATTCGAACTATGCAGGAATGTGTTCGGGGAGACGCACAGCTATAAGGGATTTCTGCGTTTTTGCGAACTGGAGAATGGAGTGCTGTATGCGAGGATAGAGCCGAAGAACCAGATTCTAACCTGTCTTGCCCCGCATTTTGCGGCCCGTCTGCCCGTGGAGAACTGGATGATCCATGATATTACGCATAAGACGTTTGCGGTGCATGAGGCGGGGAAGCAGTGGGTGATCGCGTTTGGCGGGCCAGCCGACGAGGAGGTATTTAAGCGGGTGTCCGATAGGGAGAAGGAGTATGTCAGGCTGTGGAAGGGATTCTGTAAGACGATCGCGATCGAATCCCGAACGAATCCCAGGTGCCAGATGCAGCATTTACCGCTCCGGTATCGGAGAGAGATGGCAGAATTTTGTAACAATTCACATTAAGTAACAGAATTGTTACAACGGAAATAGTCAAAAATAAATGGATATTTGTGTGATACGGTGGTATGATTGTAAACGGAATTAAAGTAATATGTCCGGAGGTGAACATGGGGCATGGATCAGCCTTACATTCGTATATCCGTGCGCAGTCTTGTGGAATTTATCCTGCGGGGCGGAGACATTGACAACAGGATAGCGGGAGCGGACAAGGATGCCATGCAGATGGGCGGGAAGATTCACCGCAAGATTCAGAGGCAGATGGGCGCCGGATACCGTGCGGAGGTGCCCTTGAAGCTTGAAGTGGCATGTAAGGGTTTCGTGCTGTCTGTGGAAGGGCGTGCCGACGGAGTGATCAATTGCCCGGAGGGTATCGTGATCGATGAGATAAAAGGAGTCTTCAGGGATCTGGAGTTCCTTTCAGAGCCGGTTTCAGTCCATCTGGCGCAGGCGAAATGTTATGCGTTCATCTATGCAAACGAGCATGGCCTTAAGGAGATCGGGGTGCAGATGACCTATTGCAATATGGATACGGAAGAGATCCGGCGTTTCCAGAGCGTATATTCTTATGAAGCGCTGCGGGAATGGTTTTTCGGGATCCTGGGGCAGTATGAGAAGTGGGCGAGATACCAGATTGAGTGGAAGGATAAGAGGAACGCGTCGATCAGACAGATCGTATTTCCCTTCGAATACAGAGAGGGCCAGAAGCGGCTGGCGGAATCGGTGTACCGGACGATCCTGCGCAGGAAGAAGTTATTTATACAGGCGCCTACCGGAGTCGGGAAGACTATATCGACGGTGTTTCCGGCTGTGAAGGCAGTAGGGGAGGGACTTGGCGAGAAGATATTCTATCTGACGGCGAAGACGATTACGCGGACGGTTGCCTGGCAGGCATTCGAGACGTTAAGGGAGCAATGCCTGCGTATGAAGGTCATCGTGCTGACCGCTAAGGAGAAGATCTGTTTTTGTGAGGAGACGGACTGTAATCCAGACGCCTGCCCTTATGCGAAGGGGCATTATGACAGGGTGAATGACGCGGTGTACGAGCTGATCACTTCTTCGGATGAGATGAATCGGGAGATCCTTACGGAGCAGGCGAGGAAATGGCAGGTATGCCCTCATGAGATGAGTCTGGACGTCTCTTTGTGGGTGGACGCGGTCATCTGCGACTATAATTACGTGTTTGACCCGAATGCGCATCTGCGCCGGTTCTTCGGTGAAGGGATCAAGGGTGAGTATCTGTTTCTGATCGATGAGGCGCATAATCTGGTGGAGCGCGCAAGGAAGATGTACAGCGCCGGGATATACAAGGAGGATTTCCTGAAGCTTAAGAGAATAGTCAGGCACGAGGATGTGAAGCTGGCGAAGAGGCTGGAAGAATGCAATAAGCAGCTTCTTGCCTTGAAGAGGGAGTGCGAGGGGTATCGGATTTGGGACAGCGTGTCCCATATCTATCTGAGATTATTATCCCTGATGACGGAGATGGAGAGGTATCTGGAAGAATGCCGCAAGGAAGAGATCCGTAAGGAAGTGCTGGAGCTGTATTTTTGCGTAAGGATGTTTGTCTCTATTCATGATAAGCTGGATGAGAATTATATGATCTATTCGCAGCTCGAGGAGTCGGGAAGATTTAAACTGCAGCTTTTCTGTGTCAATCCGGCAAGATGCCTGCAGGAATTTTTGGACAAGGGGAACAGTACGGTGTTTTTCTCGGCAACGCTGCTTCCGATCCATTATTATAAGAAGCTTCTCAGTACGTCCGGTGAAGATTATGCCATCTATGCAGAGTCACCGTTTGACGCCGGGAAGCGGAAGCTTCTGATCGGCACGGACGTCAGTACGAAATACACCCGGCGGGGGAAGGAGATGTACAGACGTTATGCACGGTATCTCATAGAGACGGCCTGTGCGAAGGCCGGGAATTATCTCGCGTTCTTCCCTTCCTATCGTTTTATGGAGGAGGTATATGAGGAATTTCTGGAGTTGATCGGGACGGGTACAGGAGAAGAGATCGAATATGTGATGCAGTCCCAGTATATGTCGGAAGAGGCAAGGGAGATATTTCTGGAGAATTTTGAGGAGGCGAGAGATCAGAGTCTGATCGGATTCTGCGTGATGGGCGGGATCTTTTCGGAGGGCATCGATCTGGCGGAGGATAAACTGATCGGCGCCGTGATCGTCGGCACAGGTCTGCCTCAGGTCTGTACGGAGAGGGAGCTCTTGAAATCATACTTTGACGCCCAGGGCTTGCGGGGATTCGATTACGCCTATCTCTATCCGGGAATGAACAAGGTGCTTCAGTCCGCCGGGAGGGTGATCCGTACGGATGAGGACCGAGGCGTGATCCTGCTGCTGGATGAGAGATTCCTAGACGGAAGATATCAGGAGACGTTTCCGCGGGAATGGAAGGACTATGAACTCTGTACAATAAATAATGTGTCGCAGAAGACGCAGGAATTCTGGAATGGAGGATTATAATATTATGGAAGAGAAAAACAGATCTAAAGGCCCTGTGTCCGTGCTGCCGATGGCGGCGGCAGCGTTGGCCATGCTTTTTCTTATTCTGGCTATGCTGCTTACCGTTTTTTGGGCGGTCATTTACGGGGATTCCAAGTACCGTTTTTATGAGAAGGAGTATGAGAAGTACAGAGTTACGGAATCTCTCGGTATGAAGCTTGAAGATGTAATGGAAGTGACGGATCATATGATGGCTTATCTGATAGGGGAAGAAGAGGAATTGTCTATTGTGACGGATGTGGACGGGCAGACGCAGGATTTTTTCAATGAGCAGGACCGGCTTCATATGGCGGATGTAAGGAATCTGTTTCTTGGAGGATTGAAGCTTAGGAATCTGTGCGCGGCGGCGTCAGTCCTTCTGATCGCAGGCCTGATCGCCGCGAAGACCGACTGGAAGCGTCTGCTTCCAAGGGCGTACCTTTGGGCTGTCGGGATATTGCTTGTGACTGCTGCGCTGCTTGCGGCTGCTTTTTCTGTTGATTTTACCAGATGCTTCACGATCTTCCATGAGATATTTTTTACCAATGATCTCTGGATGTTTAACCCAAGCGAGGACTATATGATCCGTATGCTGCCGGAGGGCTTCTTTTTCGATATGACGGTTCGGATCGGACTTACTTTTGTAGGGGTGCTGCTTGGAGGCGGAATGATAATGGCCGTATTTGCAAAAATCATAAAGTGGAATAATGGAAAGATTTGTGGTACAATGTTACCAGTACATCGTAGACTTTAGGTATGGAGGATGATTTATGAGTGGTGTAAGACGTGTATATGTGGAAAAGAAGGAAGGATTCGGGGTACAGGCGCAGGATTTGAAGCAGGAGATCAACAATTATCTCGGCATTAAGGATGTAGCGGATGTGAGGGTACTGATCCGTTACGATGTAGAGAATATTTCCGAAGAGACTTTTCAGAAGGCTTGTAACGGAGTATTTGCGGAGCCTCCGGTGGATGTGCTGTATCATGAAGAATTTCCGGCCGCACAGGAGAGCAGGGTCTTCTCCGTAGAATTCCTGCCGGGGCAGTTTGACCAGAGAGCGGATTCAGCCGTACAGTGCGTACAGTTTATCAAGGAGGACGAGCAGCCGGTGATCCATACGGCGACGACCTACGTGATACAGGGAAGCTGCGGGATCATCTCTGACGAAGAATTCGAGGCAATCAAGGCGCACTGTATCAATCCGGTAGATTCCAGGGAGACCGGCATGGAGAAGCCGGATACGCTGGCGGCAAGCTTCGATGAGCCAGAGGATGTGATCATATTTGACGGTTTCAGGGACATGGAGGAAGAGAAGCTTAAGGAGCTGTATGATTCGCTGGGACTGGCTATGACTTTTAAGGATTTCCTCCATATCCGGAAGTATTTCTGTGAGGAAGAAGCCAGGGATCCGTCTATGACAGAGATTCGGGTGCTGGATACATACTGGTCCGATCACTGCCGTCACACGACATTTTCAACTGAGCTTACGAAGGTGTCTTTTGGGGAAGGAGATTACAGGAAGCCGATCGAAGATACTTACAGGCAGTATTTGAATGATCACAGTGAGATCTTCAAGGGCAGGGAAGACAAGTTTGTGTGTCTGATGGATCTGGCTCTTATGGCGATGCGTAAGCTTAAGAAAGAAGGGAAGCTTGCAGATCAGGAGGAGTCGGATGAGATCAACGCCTGCAGTATCGTCGTTCCGGTTGAAGTGGACGGAACGAAGGAAGAGTGGCTTGTGAATTTTAAGAATGAGACGCACAACCATCCCACAGAGATCGAGCCTTTCGGCGGTGCGGCGACCTGTCTTGGAGGAGCGATCCGAGATCCTCTGTCAGGGCGTACCTATGTATATCAGGCTATGCGCGTAACAGGGGCGGCGGATCCGACGGTGTCGGTCAACGATACCATGAAGGGCAAGCTGCCGCAGAAGAAGCTGGTCCGCGAGGCGGCCTGCGGCTACAGTTCATACGGTAATCAGATCGGCCTTGCGACAGGAACGGTAAAGGAGATCTACCATCCGAATTATGTAGCGAAGCGCATGGAGATCGGAGCAGTATTGGGGGCGGCTCCAAGGCGTGCAGTGATCCGTGAGACGTCGGATCCGGGAGATATTATTATCCTTCTGGGCGGACGTACCGGAAGAGACGGCTGCGGCGGTGCGACAGGTTCCTCCAAGGTGCATACGCAAGAATCCACGAAGACCTGCGGCGCGGAGGTTCAGAAGGGTAATCCGCCGACTGAGCGCAAGATCCAGCGCTTGTTCCGAAGGGAAGAGGTCAGCCGTCTGATCAAGAAGTGCAACGATTTTGGCGCCGGCGGAGTCTCGGTTGCTATCGGGGAGCTGGCAGACGGTCTCAGGGTAGATCTGGATAAGGTTCCTAAGAAGTATGCGGGTCTTGACGGAACGGAGATCGCCATCTCCGAGTCCCAGGAGCGTATGGCTGTTGTAGTGGATCCAAAGGATGTGGACACATTCATGGGATATGCCAAAGAGGAGAACTTAGAAGCGACCTGTGTTGCAAAAGTGACGGAGGATGCAAGGCTTGTGATGTCCTGGAGAGGGAAGGAGATCGTGAATCTCTCCCGTGCGTTCCTCGATACCAACGGAGCGCACCAGGAGACAGAGGTTGCCGTGGATATCCCGAACAGAAAAGACAGTATCCTTGTAAGGGAAGAGATCTCAGATGTAAGAGAGAAGTGGATGAGTACCTTAAGGGATCTGAATGTGTGCTCTCAGAAGGGGCTTGTGGAGATGTTCGACGGTTCCATCGGAGCGGCTTCTGTATTCATGCCTCACGGGGGACAGTATCAGACGACGGAGACACAGGCTATGGTTGCCAAGCTTCCGGTAATGACGGGTGATTGCGATACGGTGACCATGATGAGCTACGGATTTGATCCGTATCTGTCTACCTGGAGTCCGTATCACGGTGCGGCCTATGCGGTAACGGAATCTGTGGCGAAGATCGTGGCTTCCGGCGGCGACCACAGCAAGATCCGGTTTACCTTCCAGGAATATTTCCGCCGTATGACGGAGGACCCGCACAGATGGAGCCAGCCGTTCGCGGCGCTTTTGGGGGCGTATCATGCGCAGCTTGGATTCGGCCTGCCGTCTATCGGAGGCAAGGACAGTATGTCCGGTACCTTTGAGGATATTGATGTTCCGCCGACTCTGGTATCGTTCGCTGTGGATGTGGCAAGAGAGAAGGATATCATCACACCGGAGCTTAAGAGAGCGGGAAGCAAGCTGGTATGGCTTCGGACCATGACAGACGAATATGATATTCCGGTTTACGGGAAGGTAATGGAGCAATACGGGAAGTTCACCCAGGATATCCGTGAAGGCAAGATCCTGTCGGCGTATGCACTTGACCGGCACGGAATCGCAGCTGCCGTCAGCAAGATGGCCTTTGGTAACCGGATGGGAGTTAAGATTGAGCATAATGTGGACGAGAGAGATCTGTTCGTGCCTGCGTTCGGTGATATTATCGCTGAAGTGCCGGCAGAGAAGGTCGGACAGCTTCAGATCACTTATACGGTGATCGGTGAAGTGCTGGATCAGCCGGTGATTAATTACAGAGATGTTTCGATCGCGGTTTCCGACGCCGAGGCGGCCTGGAAGGAACCGTTAGAGAAGGTATTCCCGACGAATTCCGGGGCAGAGGGCCAGGAGGAGAAGATCGAGAAGGGACTGTACGATACGAAGGACGTTCATATCTGTACCCATAAGATCGCGCAGCCGACAGTATTTATCCCGGTATTCCCCGGAACCAACTGTGAGTATGACAGCGCCAGGGCGTTCCAGAGAGCGGGAGCGAATACTATCGTCAAGGTATTCCGGAATCTGAATGCAGAAGATATTCTTGATTCGGTAAGCGTTTTTGAGAAGGCTATTGACCAGTCTCAGATCATCATGTTCCCTGGAGGTTTCAGCGCGGGAGATGAACCGGATGGTTCTGCCAAGTTCTTTGCTACAGCATTCCAGAATGCGAAGATGAAGGAAGCGGTGGAGCGGCTGCTGAATGAGCGCGACGGACTGGTGCTTGGTATCTGCAACGGTTTCCAGACTCTTATCAAGCTCGGCCTGGTTCCTGACGGCAGGATCACCGGACAGGACGAGGCATCGCCGACACTGACCTATAATACGATCGGACGTCATATCTCTAAGATGGTCTATACGAAAGTGGTTACCAATAAGTCTCCGTGGCTTATGAAGGCGGAGCTTGGCAAGGTGTACACGAATCCGGCTTCCCATGGTGAAGGAAGATTTGTGGCGAATCAGGAATGGATCGATACACTGTTCGCAAACGGTCAGGTTGCAACCCAGTATTGTGATCCGGCGGGGAATATCACGATGGATGAGGAATGGAACGTGAACGGCTCCTATTGTGCCATCGAGGGCATCACCAGCCCGGACGGCCGTGTGTTCGGTAAGATGGCGCACTCTGAGAGGCGCGCAAGGTCTGTGGCTGTGAACATATACGGGGAGCAGGATCTTAAGATCTTTGAATCCGGCGTTGAATATTTCAGATAATATCTTGATGTTTTTTAGATAAAAAAGAAGTAAAAAGGGCTGTCCCAATACGGTCTTATAATGCCGAACGGCAAGTAATATCGTATTGGGACAGCCCGTAAACTTATATACAGCGCTTATGCACAGATCTGTATAAAAATATGTATATTGCGGCAATTACCAGGCCTTGTTCAACTGCTGTCTGTACACGTACTGACGGATGTCTCGCTCGGCCCCTTTGGAGTGATTAACAAACTGGCATCCGTAGCCGTAATGTCCCTCGCGGATGTTAGTTACGCGCAGGATCTTGGCCCTTACTTCCTGGGTCTTCTTCATAAAACAATATTCGAATTCAAATTCATCATCTATGTCAAGACGTGTTTTTGTAGTCATGTAGAGACCGCCTACACTGATGTTCTGGATGATGCCGCTGAAACGGCCGTGATTGAGGGAGATAAAGTTCACTTCTTTGACCATGCGCACACGGAGTTCCTTCTGGCGTTGGAGGATCTGTATCATCTCCAGTATCTTACAGTCAGCCATCCAGGGTTCTAAGACATAGGGATCCTCGTTCTTGCGTATCTCGAGTTCGCAGAAGGTCTTGATATAACCGACCTGACTGTCGCAGAAGTCTACCTGAAGCCGGTCTGTCTTGGTTCCCAGTTCATTGTTGTCATCAAAATGCAATGTAATCTTATCGTCTGCACATCTTACTCTGGCCTTTACTACGATATCGGGATCAGACCCGTAGATGATGCATGTGTTGCAGCTCTTTAAAATCATAACTTTAAAAATTCCTCCTTAAAATAGAAGTGCCGTTTAACTGAATTAATTTTATCACGCTGACATTTGAAATGCAATCACTATTTGTGAATTGAGACGAAAGCACTGAGGCGAAAGTGTTTCAGCCCGTGGAAAATTTCAGAAATTAATTGATTTCACAGGTAAGATTGTTTATAATAAGTGCAAGGCAACGTAGGCATTATTGATGTTGGCTTTATTTTTTGGAATATTGCGTTATGGATATAGACGGCGTATGTTTGTTCATGAAGCGTATTAATCAGGCATAGGGGGATAAAGGATGTTTAATAATACGAAGAAATTTTTACTTACCAGCGTCAGTTGTCTGGTGGTGTTGTGTATCGTCATTTTTGTCTGGCTTGGATCAGTTATGGGGGGGAAGAGCTATAATGCGATCAATGAGGTGGGATCGCTCTATATGTCGGAGATGAGTACACAGCTGCAGCAGAAGTTTGATGCGATCATCGATCTTCAGGTTTCGCGTGTGGAAGCTTTGATACGGCGTACTCCTCCGGAATCAGTCACCTACGGGAAGGAGATGTTGGAGGAGCTTGCACTCAGTGCTGATATCAGGGAATTTAAACATCTGGGACTGTACCGGAAGGACGGCGGAAGCGAGACGATCTATGGGGAGTCAGTGCGTTTCTTAAGTGAGGATGAATTCCAGGATGTTATGTCAGATGCGGACAAGTCCATTACAAGCGGTTTCAGTAAGAGCGACGAAAAGCTGCTTCTGATGGTGGTCGATGCGGCATATCCGATGCAGGACGGAGAGACCAGTGACGTGGTGGTAGCGGGTATGCCTATGAAATATCTGGAGGAGGCGCTTGTCCTTGAAGGGGACAGCTCCATGGTCTATTCCCATATTATCCGCAAGGACGGAGAATTTGTAGTCCGGTCGGGGGACGCATTCCGCGATAATTATTTTTCACGCATAGAAGAGACGATCTCACAGAATGATCCGAAGGGACCGGGACATTATGTGGATGAACTGAAGACGGCAATTGAAGCGGAAGAGAATTACTCTGCGCTGCTGGAAGATAAGAACGGGATACATCAGCATCTCTATTGTGCGCCGCTTGATGAGACGGACTGGTATCTGGTATCTGTTATGCCTTACGGAATTCTTGACGATGCGATCATGAATCTGAACAGTCAGCAGCAGGGCTTGATCCTGGCAGCGTGCGGAGTGATACTGTTCGCGGTGGCGGTCATCTTCGTGCTGTATTACCGGCTGACACAGCAGCAGTTAAGAGAGCTTGAACGTGCGGAGAAGCGCGCGTTCCAGGCCAGTCAGGCAAAGAGCGAATTCCTGTCCAGCATGAGCCACGATATCCGTACGCCGATGAACGGGATCGTAGGTATGACGGCGATCGCGATGGCGAATGTGGACGATCCGCTGCGTGTTCAGGACTGCCTTAAGAAGATCAGCCTGTCAAGCCGGCATTTGCTGGGGTTGATCAATGACGTTCTGGATATGTCGAAGATTGAGAGCGGCAAATTATCAATGAATATGGACATCCTGTCTCTGAGAGAGGTTATGGAGGCGCTGGTCAATATCGTTCAGCCTCAGATCAAGGACAAGAACCAGCATTTTGACATCTTCATTCAGAATATATATACGGAGATGGTATGCTGTGACGGCGTGCGTCTCAATCAGATATTGATCAATCTTCTTTCGAATGCGGTCAAGTTCACGCCTAAGGAGGGGCGGATCAACGTATATCTGTCCCAGGAGGAATCTCCGGTGGACGACGCCCATGTGCGCTGTCATTTCCGGGTGAAGGATAACGGAATCGGAATGTCGGAGGAGTTCCAGAAGAAGATATTCGATACATTCTCCAGAGAAGATATGAAGGTACAGAAGATCGAGGGAACAGGTCTTGGAATGTCGATCACGAAGGTGATCGTGGATATGATGGGCGGCACGATCGAGGTGGACAGCAAGCAGGGCAAGGGAAGTGAATTCCATGTGATCCTGGATCTGGAGAAGGCGACCGTGGATGAAGAAGAGATGATCCTTCCGCCTTGGAGACTTCTGGTGGTGGATAACAATGAAGATCTGTGCCATAGTGCGGCGTCCGCATTAAAGGAGATCGGAGTGCAGGCAGAATGGGCGCTGAACGGAAGAGATGCATTGAGGATGATCGCCGATCATCACAGAAGGAATATAGAATACGAGATCGTTCTTCTGGATTGGAAGATGCCGGATATGAACGGACTTGAAACAGCCAGAGAGATCAGGAAGATCGTAGGAGATGCGCTGCCGATCCTTATCATATCCGCGTATGACTGGAGCGATATTGAGGACGAGGCGCGTGCCGCGGGTGCTCAGGGATTTATCTCCAAGCCGCTGTTCAAATCCAATCTGTATCTCGGGCTTAGCCGCTATATGGAAGGAGATACAAGGGAAGAGAAGAGAGAGGAAGCTGTACAGAGGTTCGAAGGTCTTCGTATCCTGTTGGCGGAGGATAATGAACTGAACTGGGAGATCGCGGAGGATATTCTTGTGGATGCCGGTTTTGAAGTGGACTGGGCGGAGAACGGGCAGATCTGCGTGGATACATTTGAACAGTCCGATCTGGGTTACTATGATGCGGTTCTGATGGATATCCGTATGCCGATCATGAATGGTTATGAAGCCGCCAGGGCGATCAGGGCGCTTGACCGTTCGGACGCTGATCTGCCGATCATTGCCATGACGGCGGACGCGTTCTCAGAAGATATCCAGCGGTGTCTTGAGTGCGGTATGAACGAGCACGTGGCGAAGCCGATCGATATTCAAAAGCTTATGAAATTGCTGAGAAAATATTTAGGGTAACAGAGTGTTAGAAAGAGGTATACATGAACAGGAATAAAAACGTTTTTGACAAGAAGATCATATTGATCGTAGACGATTCTGAGATCAACCGTGCCCTGCTTTCAGACATGCTTTCCAACGAGTATGAGATCATAGAGGCAGAGAACGGATTGGAGGCGTCGGCTATCCTGCATGAACATGAGCAGGAGATATCTCTGATGCTTCTGGATATCATGATGCCGGTTATGGACGGATTCGAGACGCTGGAGATCATGAACAAGAATAACTGGATCAAGGACATCCCGGTGATCATGATATCGGCGGAGACTGTTCCGGCGTATATAGACAGGGCATATGAGCTTGGCGTGCAGGATTACATCAACAGGCCGTTTGACGAGCAGACTGTCCGGCGCAGGGTCGTCAATACGATTCTTCTCTTCTCAAAGCAGAAGGAGCTTACGCATATGGTGACCAACCAGATCATGGAGAAGGAGAACGACAATAAGCTGATGATCGAGATCCTGTCAAATATCGTTGAGTTCCGTAACGGAGAGAGCGGTCTTCATGTACTCCATATCAGGACTCTGACGGAATTTTTCCTGAAGTGGCTGATAGAGAAGGGAGAGTACGGCCTCTCTCAGGAGGACATATATATGATCTGCAATGCGTCCGCGCTTCATGATATCGGGAAGATATCCATACCTACGGAGGTTCTTAACAAGCCCGGCCGCTTTACAGATGAAGAGTATGAGATCATGAAGGGGCACGCGTTAGAGGGCGCAAGACTTCTTCAGGATATACCGCTTAGGGAGAATGAGCCGCTGATCCAGATGGGATATCAGATCTGCCGGTGGCATCATGAGCGTTATGACGGAAGAGGGTATCCGGATGGATTAAAAGGAGACGATATTCCCATTGCGGCGCAGGTTGTGGCGTTGGCGGACGTGTATGACGCCCTGACCAGCAAGCGGGTATATAAGGCGGCGTTTTCCCATGAGAAAGCGGTCGAGATGATCCTGAACGGAGAATGCGGCGTGTTCAATCCGGTCCTGATGAACTGCCTTAAGGAGACATCGGCAGACCTTAAGGAAGAGCTTGCGCGTTCAGAAGGGCAGAATTTCCAGGAAGAGGCGCTGGATGCGGTAGAGCAGATGATGGAGAGCGGCGAGCTGGATGTCTCTGACCGGACGTTTAAGCTTCTGGAGCATGAGAGGGTGAAGTATCAGTTCTTCGCGGAGCTGTCTCAGGAGATACAGTTTGAGTACACGGTGAATCCTGAGATGCTGATCCTCTCCGAATGGGGAGCAAAGTACCTGAATATGCCGGAGACGATCTTAAGTCCGAAGACGGAGGCATTTGCGACATCGGTATTCGCGGAAGGGGATTTCCTGCATCTGTTGGAGCAGCTTGAGAATTCAACGCCGGATGATCCGGTGATCGAGGAAAAATATCTCCTGAATATCAACGGGCATGAGAGATGGAGCAAGGTCATTGCAAGATCCATGTGGTCATCCTGGGAACCGCCGGAATACAGCGGCGCTATCGGCAAGATCGTGGATATCCATGATGAACTGGAGAAGATGAACCACCTGCAGGTTATGGCGGCTCATGATTCGCTGACGGGCCTTCTGAACCATAAGACGGCGAAGACCCAGATTGAGGCGATACTGTCCAAGGATGCTGAGAGGAAGTATGTCCTGATCGTGTTTGACCTGGATCATTTTAAACAGGCGAACGATACATACGGCCATCTGTTCGGCGACGAGGTGCTTAAGTATGTGGCGGATATTATGAGACGCAATACCAGAAGCTTCGATATTGTCTGCAGGATGGGAGGAGACGAATTCCTGCTCTTTATGCCGTACAAGGATGAGATCGAACCTCTGGTCAGCCGTATCTTCCACCTGCTGTGCGACCAGTATAAGGAGTTTCCGATCAGTGTAAGTATGGGTGTCGCCGATGCGAAGGAATGCGGCGGAGATTACGACTCGTTGTTCCATATGGCGGACATAGCGCTGTATAAGGTAAAGCGCGGAGGAAGGAATAACTACTGTTTTTATAAAAATGATAACGAATAATAAGGAGGAGATGCACAATGACGGTAAAAGAATGTTACGATGCTATAGGAGCGGACTATGAGGATGTGATGGGACGTCTCAGAAAGGACGAGAGGGTTCAGAAGTTCGTGCTGAAGCTTTTGGATGACAAGAGCTATGAGCTGCTCGAGAATTCTATTGCATCCCAGGATATGAACGAGGCATTCCGGGCGGCTCATACGCTGAAGGGAGTGTGCCAGAATCTATCTCTGACACCTTTGTATCAGTCTGCTTCTGAGCTGGCGGAGCGGCTGAGGAACGGGCAGGAATTCAGTGAGGATATGAAGCCGCTTTTGGAGCAGGTTAAGAAGGATTATACTCACATGATCGATTGTATCAAACAGTTGGCATAGCAAGAAATGAATATTAGAGTGCACTCTATTGCAGGATATTCGAGAGAATATCCTGCATTTTCTATAATATTTGGTGTAAAATGAAGGAAAAGACAAGTAAAATTGCAAAAAAATCAAAAAATCATCTAAAAAGCCTTGTGTTTCGCATCAAAATCCTTTAAAATATGAGAGAAATAAACTTAAGGAGGTAGCAAGCTATGTCATATGTTGATGAAGTCCTGGAAAAAGTAGTGGCGAAGAATCCTGCCGAACCTGAATTCCACCAGGCAGTAAAAGAGGTATTGGAATCGTTGAGAGTTGTCGTTGAGGCAAATGAAGAGAAGTTCAGAAGAGATGCGCTGCTGGAGAGATTGGTAGAGCCTGAGAGACAGTTGAAGTTCCGTGTACCTTGGGTAGACGACAAGGGACAGGTTCAGGTGAATACCGGTTACCGTGTACAGTTTAACAGCGCGATCGGTCCCTACAAAGGAGGATTACGCCTTCATCCGTCTGTGAATCTTGGCATTATCAAGTTCCTTGGATTTGAGCAGATATTTAAGAATTCATTGACCGGCCTTTCGATCGGAGGAGGAAAGGGCGGATCCGATTTTGATCCTAAGGGCAAGTCAGACAGAGAAGTTATGGCGTTCTGCCAGAGCTTTATGACAGAGCTCTGCAAACATATCGGCGCCGATACGGACGTTCCGGCAGGAGATATCGGAACAGGCGCAAGAGAGATCGGTTACATGTTCGGTCAGTATAAGAGGATCCGCGGCGTGTACGAGGGCGTGCTGACAGGTAAGGGATTAAGCTACGGCGGTTCTCTTGCAAGGACAGAGGCTACCGGATACGGCCTGTTATATCTGACGGAAGAACTGCTGAAGATCAACGGCAAGGAGCTTGCCGGCAAGACGGTTGCCGTATCAGGTTCCGGCAATGTAGCGATCTATGCGACACAGAAGGCACAGCAGTTGGGCGCGAAGGTCGTGACGGCCAGCGATTCTACAGGATGGGTATACGATCCGGAAGGAATCGATGTGGCGGCGCTCAAGGAGATCAAGGAAGTGAACCGTGCGAGACTGACGGAATACAAGAAATACCGTCCGAATTCCGAGTACCATGAGGGACGCGGCGTATGGTCTGTGAAGGCAGATGTTGCCCTTCCGTGTGCAACGCAGAATGAACTGCACATTGAAGATGCGAAGATGCTTGTTGAGAATGGATGCACGATCGTGGCGGAGGGTGCGAATATGCCGACTACGTTAGAGGCTACCGAGTACCTGCAGCAGCACGGCGTGATATTTGCACCTGGTAAAGCGGCGAACGCCGGAGGCGTTGCAACCTCCGCACTGGAGATGTCTCAGAACAGCGAACGCTTAAGCTGGACCTTCGAGGAAGTAGATGCGAAGCTTAAGGGGATCATGGTCAATATCTGCCACAACATGGTAGATGCCGCAGAGCGTTACAATGCGAAGGGCAACTACGTTGTCGGAGCGAATATCGCGGGATTTGAAAAGGTCGTAGACGCCATGACGGCACAGGGAATCGTATAGAAGGTTTCACGAGAAGGGGGATGCTGTAAGCCGCCCCCGGATATATAATAAGCCTGCCTTGATCTTGTAAATGTCACGGCAGGCTTTATATTACGCTTACTAATTTGCCAAAAATTCTTCGATCTCTTCGAGGCTTTTACCGGAAGCTACAAGCAGTTCGGCAGCTTTCTGGATCTCGGCCTGTTTCTGCTGCTTTTCCACCATTGCGTCGTAACGGATCTTGTCCTTCTTCAATTGCTTTAAGTTAGCTTTTTCTTGTTTTAATTCGGAAGATAATGCGTCGATCCTCTCCTCAGCCGCGACGATCAATTCAGGATAATTCTTTTCTTCTACCTTTCTTCTTGCCATAACAAATAACCTCCATACTGTAGTTTAAATTTTGTATTTATAATATAAAGATATCATTCCTTAGCATAAGAGTAAAGTGTTTGATGAAAAATTCTGTTAAAAATTTATGCCTGAAAAAAATAAATTAAAAAAATTGTAAAAATGTGTTGACAAGTTATGGCATTTAATAGTATAATAGCGAAGCGGGTTCGAGATAAGGAGCTCACACATATGGGATCTTAGCTCAGCTGGGAGAGCATCTGCCTTACAAGCAGAGGGTCATAGGTTCGAGCCCTATAGGTCCCATTTTGCCGGCGTGGCGGAACTGGCAGACGCGCAGGACTTAAAATCCTGTTGTAGCAATACAGTACCGGTTCGATTCCGGTCGCCGGCATGACAGTAAAGAATAAGGGAAGTAAAGTAGAAATACTTTACTTCCCTTATTTTTATCCTCAAAAAGGCGAAGGCTTGGCAGAAGTCGTATTAAAGACGGTGAAAATTGTTCAGGTAACAAAAGATAAATAGCAAAATTACAAACAAAATTATGAAAATGAAAACGCAAAATTGGGATAAATGAAGTAATATAAAAAAAGCGATTGTCTTGTTGGAGAAGGTGGACAGGCATATGAAATATTATTGTAATCCGATTAATGTCCCATATCGTTATCAGTTTAACATGGATCCGCGTTCCGGTGGAAAGCTTCAGATTGACAGGGAGGCCCACAGACTTCCACAGGCTCTCCCGCTGTATGACTATGCACCGGATGCAAGAGTATGTGGTGATTATGTGTATTTTTGCGCGTCAAAAAAAGGAGAAAATTGTAATTACTATAGAACGAAAGACATTATGAAAAGAAAACAATCTATGGCATACATCTACCATGGGCATCAGCGTAAATCATTAGTTTGAGCGGCGTGTCGGTATCTGGCCGGCCGGCTTTGATGCAGATGGCGAACTGTTCTGTAATCAGAATTACGGAGACTGGCCGATTGCGGTTTCTGAGGCAAAGAATGACCCATGGAGAGAGCCACAGTGGTATTTGCTTAGTTATGCGAAGCCGACAAATTGTTCTTCTTTTGAAGAGGGAAAGGGAGCAGACCAGGCGGTGGATGAGGATGCAACGACCTGGTGGAGAGCGAAAACGAAAGAACCGGGACAGTGGATAGAGGTAGATTTGGAAAAGCCAATGGATGTCAGAGCCGTTCAGATTAATTTTGCAGATGATGCATTGCCGATTGCTTCACTGGGAAAAATTCAGGGAAGCGCAACGCAGCCGAGATATATTGAGGAAAGGGACTTACATACCCGATGGAAGCTGGAAGGCTCTTTAGACGGAAAAAAATACTTTGTAATTGAGAACAAGTCGAAGGCAGAAACGGATTTGTCACATGATTTTATCGTAAGGGAAGAAGGAATTTGGGTGCGGTTTGTCCGACTGGCTATTGTAGAAATTCCCTATGATGTGACACCCTGTATTTCAGGGTTCCGTATCTTTGGTATCGGTACAGAGGAAAACCGAAGGCACCGGCATTTGAGGCAGCAAGAAGCGAAGACGGACTGGACTTACTGGTAACCATTGAAGGAACGAAGGATGCGGTTGGCTATAATATCCTCTGGGGGCATGAAGAAAGTAAATTGTATCACAGCTACCAGATTTACCGTGAGGCTGTGGACGTACAGAAAAAGAGGGCTGCAGTCATGAAGAAGCGCATCGGTGCGTTGATAAAATCGCAGGAATATCCGATTGGAATTGATAGCAGAATACCTTATCTTTCCTGGAAGTGTGAGGGAGGAAAGAAGCAGACCGCTTATGAAATCGAAGCGGTGTCGGAAGGGGAAGTGATTTGGAACAGCGGAAAGGTTGTTTCAGATAAAATGAATGATTGTTTCGGTGTGACGGTAGAAAGTAAACAGCATGTTGTATGGAAGGTGCGGTTGTGGGATGAAACCGGTGTGGCAGGAGAATGGAGTCAGGAGGCTTATTTTGAAATGGGCATCTTAGAAAAGAACCAATTTGTTGCAAAATGGATTAATCCGGAGCTTGCCTGTGACCCTGCAGTACATAAGCCGGCAAGTTATTTAAAAACGCTGTTCTCTGTAGAAAAGATGGGCAAGGCCAGATTGTATATTACCTGTCATGGTTTGTATGAGGCATTTATCAACGGGAAACGGGTAGGTGACTTTGTGCTTGCACCGGGCACTTATACCTATGATAAAAAATTGGCTTACCAGACCTATGATGTAACCGGACTGGTAAAGGAAGGGAGAAATCAGGTATAGGTTATATTGGGAGACGGCTGGTATCGCAGCTGTTCCGGTGTGGGTGGTGACAGAAATCTTTATGGAGAGGATGTTGCGTTATATTTTCAGCTGGAAGTGGAAGGAAAGGTTGTCTGTGTCTCGGATGAAACCAAATGCGATTGGTGCAGGAAAACGGAAGAAGCGAAGACTTATTCGGGTTTCTGCTGTACGGCATTTATATTTGGTACTTGCCAGCCCCATTGTCGGGATATATTATTTAAGTACAAGCTTCTTACAGGCTTCCGGCAGCGCATTGCCGGCAACGATGGTTTCTGTGTTAAGACAGGGCGGTATCTTAATCCCAAGCCTATATCTGATGGAGCAGCTGCTGGGATTTACAGGAATTGCAGTTGCGCATACAATTGCGGATTTCCTGTCAGTTGTGATTGCGGCTGCTGTCTGTAGGGGCAGTATCGAAAAATCAAGTATTCTATAAAGGAGGAAAAGCAAAACATGGCAAAAATCTATGCAAGCAGTAATCCCGGAGTGAGCGAGCGTGAAAAGAGAAATATGGAACGCTCCCGCAGAATAGCAGGACAGGGAATGGTCTTGCTGAAAAATGAGGGGATATTGCCTCTTGATGGCGCAGTAAAAAGTATTGCGCTTTTTGGAAACGGAGCAAGAAGAACCATTAAGGGCGGTACCGGTTCCGGGGATGTGAACAGCAGATTTGTAGTAAACGTCGAGCAGGGACTTAGCGAAGCAGGATATGCGGTTACCACCAAGGAATGGTTAGACCGCTACGATGAGAAAGTAGAGACTGCGAGAGAAGCCTATTTTCAGGGTTTAAGAGCAAAGATGCCTGAGAGTGGAATGGCAGTATTTATGGAATTGTTTAATGATCCGTTTCAGGAACCGGCTGTGCTCCCAATCACCGATGCAGATATCGAGGCTTCCAGAGCAGATGCAGTAATCTATGTGATTTCCAGAAATTCAGGAGAAGGAAAAGACAGAAGGCCGGTTCCGGGAGATTACAAACTGTTTCCTGAGGAAGAGGCGGCAATCAGGAAGTTGACAAAAGCTTATTCAGATGTAATTGTGGTGCTAAATACCGGTGGTGTTATGGATACGAAAGTGATTCGTAATATGGAGCACATCGGAGCGATTCTTTTGATGAGCCAGGCAGGAAACATTGGCGGCTATGCACTCTGTGATGTGCTAACAGGAAAAGCAGATCCGTGCGGACATCTGACCACTACCTGGGCAGAAAATTATGAGGATTATCCATGCGCAGACACCTTTAGTCACAGAAACGGAGATACGGATGATGAGTTTTATGAGGAGGGTATTTTTGTAGGATACCGTTATTTTGATTCTTTCAATATCACTCCGGCTTATCCGTTTGGGTATGGAAGTTCTTATGCAGATTTTGAATGGAAGGTGACCGGTGCTAGGGTGGAGGAGCTTTGGGTGAAGCTGGCAGTAGAAGTGAAAAATATCAGCAGCCAATACGCAGGCAGAGAAACGATACAGGTTTATTATTCCGCTCCGCAGGGAGAACTGGAGAAACCATATCAGGAACTGGCCGCATTTGCTAAAACGAGGCTTCTTGCACCGGGTGAGACGCAGGAGCTGATTCTTAGCTATCCGGTAACACAGATGGCTTCTTATTCGGAAAACGAGGCGGCTTATGTATTGGAACCGGGTAATTATTATATCAGAGTGGGTGTTCATTCCAGAAAGACAGTTATTGCCGCTGCCGTGGAAATCGCTCAGAAGGTATGGACGAAAAAACTGGAAAACAAATTAACGGTGGATTGTGATTTGCCTGAAATGACAGCAATTGACGCAGAACCATACAGCTATCCCACCGAGCAGGTGGAAAAAGATGCTGCCAAAGTATTATCGGTACCAATCGAAGAGATTGTATGTGAGAATGTATCTTACCAAAAGGAACAGAAGTTATGTATGGCTCCTGATACCGATCACAAGATTACCATGGATGAGGTCAGAAACGGAAGCTATACGATGGAAAAACTGGTTGGCCAGCTTACGGTAGAAGAGCTTGCAGTCTTATGTGTGGGAACCTCAAGAGGACAGTATGGCAGTGATTCTATCATTGGAAGCGCATCGACCTTATGTCCGGGAGCTGCGGGTGATACGACCTCGCTGATGATTGAAGACAGAAATATTCAAAATGTGGTACTGGCAGATGGACCGGCAGGCCTGCGTTTATCGGCTACATTCCTTACTGATAGTCAGAACAATCAGATTCCGGGTACCGGCGGAATTGCGATACCGGGTATGGAGGAGCTGCTTAAGGATATGCCGAAGCCTGAGATCCCAGAGGAGGCAAGGACTTATTATCAGTATTGTACTGCCATTCCGATTGCAACATTGCTTGCACAGACATGGGATATGGAGCTGATTCGTGAAGCAGGCGATATCGTGGGTGAAGAAATGAAAGAGTTCGGAGTAACAATATGGCTTGCCCCAGGTATGAATATTCATAGAAATCCGTTATGCGGAAGAAATTTTGAATATTATTCAGAAGATCCGTTACTGTCCGGCTTATGTGCGGCAGCGGATACACAGGGTGTACAGAGCCACAACGGCGTCGGAACCTGTATTAAGCATTTTGCATTCAACAACCAGGAAGACAACAGAATGCATGTGAATTCTCATGTGAGTGAACGCGCCGCAAGAGAAATCTATTTAAGAGGCTTTGAAATCGCAATAAAAGAGGCACAGCCAATGAGCATCATGTCCTCCTATAATCTGGTGAATGGAATCCATACGGCAAACAGTTATGACCTTCTGACCGCCTTAGCAAGGGATGAATGGGGGTTTGAGGGTATTGTGATGACCGACTGGGGTACGACCGGCGGTATGGAAATGGAGCAGGGAAAAACCTTTAAATATGGCTGCTCTAATGCAGCAGGCTGTATCAAAGCGGGAAATGACCTGATTATGCCTGGTTCTCAGAATGACGTGGATGAAATTATGAAATCAGTCGGAGCAAAAGAAGGAGAAGCGGAATACCCGCTGACCCTCAGCGAGCTGCAGACCTGTGCGGGAAGAATTCTTCGCATGGTGGCGTCAAGCTTTATTTATCCATAGTGTTTTTATTGAAGGAAAGAATTTACTATAACACAAAATGCTCAGGCACGAAAAGTGTTTTCATAACGTTTTGTGCCTGAGCGAAGCGAAAGGAATGGATATAAAAATGAATATTAGTTTATTGGAACCAATTGGTATTTCGCAGACAATGATTGAGGATTTTTCAAAAGGACTAAAAGAGGCAGGGCATTCATTTACCTATTATGAAACTAAGACTACTGATGTTGAGGAGTTGAAACGTCGAAGTGCAGGTCAGGATATTGTAATGATTGCAAATACTCCTTATCCTGATGAAGTGGTAAGAGCTTGTGACTCTTTAAAAATGATAGCGGTTGCTTTTACAGGTATTGTTCATGTTGGACTGGAGGCTTGTAAGGAGAAAGGCATAATTATCTGTAATTGTGCAGGTTATTCCGATACCAGTGTTTCAGAATTAGTGTTAGGCATGACGATCAATGTTATGCGTAATATTAGTGCATGTGATACATCGGTACGTAGCGGAAAGACTTCTTTAGGACTTGCGGGAACTGAAATTGAAGGAAAAACAATAGGAATCATTGACCGTGGACAGATTGGGTTCCAGACAGCAAAACTGTTTCTGGCATTTGGCGCAAAGGTACTTGCGTATGCGCGTCATGAACGAGAGGAAGTAAAAGAACTTGGTGTAGATAATCAGGCTCTCACAAAAGCACTTAATGAGGATAAGCTTGCAGGAGCGGCTATTGATGTATTTGATATGGAACCGCCAATTCCTGAGGATTATCCTTTGCTTCATGCTAAGAACACGCTGCTCACTCCTCATGTGGCATTCCTCACCAGGGAATCTATGGTGCGTCGTGCCAGAACAGAATTTGATAATATGTGTGCATACCTTGACGGTAAACCAGCTAATGTTTGCAGGTATTAGGTGGGAAGATGAATAATAGGAAATTAACAGAGGGATTTATTTTTAAGAATCTGTTGCTGTTTGCACTTCCTATGATGGCAGGAAATTTTCTTCAACAGATATATAACATAGCTGACACCATCATTGTTGGACGGTTTGTGAGTTCGGATGCTCTGGCTGCGGTGGGAGCAGCATATACACTAATGACTTTCCTGACTTCACTTATCATAGGCTTATGCATGGGAAGCGGAGCTTTGTTTTCCAAATCCTTTGGTGCAGGCAAAATGGAGGAAATGAAGCAGGATATCCGTATGTCTTTCCTGTTTATTGGTGTAGTGACGATCATCATTTATATGCTTGTTTTCCCGGGAACAGATTATATTCTGCAGATACTCACTATTCCTGCTGAGATTTACCACATGATGCGAAGCTATGTAAGAATTATTTTTATCGGAATAGGTTTTACCTTTTTGTATAACTTTTTTGCGTACTTACTTCGTTCCATTGGAAATTCCGTTGTTCCACTTATATTTCTTGCAATCTCTTCCATAATCAACATTGGATTGGATCTGTATTTTGTTATTTCACTTAAGTGGGGCGTTTCAGGTACTGCTATAGCAACCGTTGTTTCTCAAGCTTTTGCTGGTTCTGGAATTGCATTGTACGTAATGCATAGAAACGGAGAGTTGTTAAGGATAAAAGAAAAACTGGCATGGAACAGAATAGGTGTCATCATAAAAAATGATTTCTTCACAGCTTTGCAACAATCGGTAATGAATCTTGGAATTTTAATGATACAGGGCCTTGTAAACAGCTTTGGTACAACAATTATGGCGGCATTTACGGTTGCAGTTAAGATTGATACTCTTGCGTATATGCCTGCACAGGAGTTTGGCAATGCCTACTCACTTTTTATCTCACAAAATTTTGGTGCGAAAAAGAAAGAACGAATTCATGAGGGAACAAAAATTGCTGTTATCGTCTCTGCAGCATTTTGCGTGGCAGTTTCAGCTTTGGTATGGTTATTCACAAGGCAGTTTATGGAAATATTTGTTGATTCAAACGAAACTACGATTATTTTAGAAGGTGTGAGATATCTGAGAATAGAAGGAAGTTTCTATTTTGGAATTGGCATTCTGTTTCTTTTTTATGGTTATTACAGAGGTATTCAGTGTGCAGAAATGTCTCTTGTACTTACGGTGATCTCTTTGGGGACAAGAGTGTTACTTTCCTATCTGTTAGCACCACATACACCATTAGGCGTATATGCCATCTGGTGGTCTATCCCGATTGGCTGGATACTTGCAGATATAGTGGGGACAATCTATTATAAAATGCGCTTGATTTCTTACTGATGGAACAAATACCGCAAAATCAAAGTCTGAGCCGGAGGTGTTTTTAAATGGGGGCAGAGTTCTTAGGTGAGAAGCCGGAGTATTGTCTGGCTGTTGAAGACGCAGAAGCAGGTATTGATGCGAGAATCACAGACAATCTGAGTGAGCGAGGACTTAGAGGAATCAAATCCCATATGAAGCGTTATCAAGGCTATGTGAAGGTAAGCCGTACACAGTAGCAGAAATATTTTCATAGCTGGTAAAAGCAAATACTGCCAATACCCAAGGAGTGTGGTTTTACAACTCACTTTCTTGGGATACTGGCACTTAACTATAAATCAGCTGTGAATAGTAACACCAAATTGCAGCAAATTTGAAAAAAAGGTATTGACAAAGAGGTGTACGTGCGTTATTATACATAATGTTCCGTATGAACGTTATAAGAAATATGTGTGCGTAGCTCAGCTGGATAGAGCACTTGGCTACGGACCAAGGTGTCGGGGGTTCGAATCCTCTCGCGCACGTATGATAAAGAGCGGTTATATTGAGTTTATCGATATAGCCGCTTCTTTTTATATCATTTGCCGCTCTACATATGGGTGATATGTCGCAGAAAGGGCGTATGGGTCCTGCGGCGGGTAGGGGAAATCTGCCCTGCATTTCTAGGGGAACTGCTTTAAATGATGTTGCGAAATTGCCAAAAACAGTATAGAATAAAATTTGGAATGATATCTTTTATAGAAAGCATCGTATCGATTTTTGAACGAGAGCAGGAGGAAACATAAATGTTACAGGGAAAGACAGTACTTCTTGGAGTAACGGGAGGAATTGCCGCCTACAAAATGCCTAATGTTGCGAGAATGTTAAAGAAAATGCATTGTAATGTGCACGTGCTTATGACGGAGAATGCGACGAATTTTATCACCCCCACCACCTTTGAGACACTGACCGGCAATAAGTGCCTGATAGACACCTTTGACCGGAATTTTGAGTTTTCGGTGGAGCATGTGGCATTGGCAAAACAGGCGGATTTGGTATTGGTTGCTCCGGCAACGGCGAATGTGATAGGAAAGATTGCAAATGGAATTGCAGACGACATGTTGACCACCACGATAATGGCATGTACCTGTAAAATTTTAGTTGCCCCGGCAATGAACCATAATATGTACCATAATTCCATTGTGCAGGAAAATATAGAAAGATTAAAACGGCATGGTTATGAAATTATCGACCCGATATGCGGTATGCTTGCCAATGGGGATACGGGAGACGGGAAGCTGCCGTCGGAGGAAACCCTTGTGGAATATGTGGTAAGGGAGCTTGCATTTGAAAAGGACATGCAGGGCATGAAGGTTTTAGTGACGGCAGGTCCAACCAGGGAGGCGATTGATCCGGTACGCTTCATTACGAACCATTCTACCGGGAAGATGGGCTATGCCATTGCAAAGATGGCAATGCTGCGGGGGGCAGAGGTCACTTTAGTCAGCGGTCCCACAGCGATAGAGCCGCCCATGTTTGTGGAGGTGGTTCCGGTGATGTCGGCGGAGGATATGTATCAGGCGGTGATGAATCGGGCAGAGGGAATGGACCTTATTATCAAGGCGGCTGCGGTGGCAGATTACCGCCCGGCAGAGATTGCCAGTGAGAAAATAAAAAAATCCGATACCCAGACCCGGCTGAATTTGGAGCGGACAACGGATATTTTGGGGGAGCTGGGGAAACGGAAGGGGGATACCGTACTCTGCGGTTTCTCTATGGAAACGGAGCATATGCTGGAAAATTCCAGAAAAAAATTAAAAAAGAAAAATTTAGACATGATTGCCGCAAATAACCTGAAGCAGGAGGGGGCAGGCTTTGGAACCAATACGAATGTATTGACGCTGATAACCGACGACAGTGAGCGGCAGTTAGAAATGATGAGCAAGGAAGAGGCAGCAAACTGCTTGCTCGAAGAACTACTAATAATTAAAAGGAGGCGGCATTCATTAGGGGATTGATTGCCAGGGAGAAATTATGGAGACAATAAAAGTACAGAAAAATCAGATCATTGCAAAGCAAAATGGAAAAGTGAAAGCCTGGTATTTGATTTTGGAGGGCTCTGTGGTGCAGAGAAATTCTTATGCCAGAGTAGTGTTAGAGAAGGAAGGCATCGTGGGTGTTTCGGAGAGCGATCGTTATCTGTGCGATTATGTGGCACGTGAGGATTCCGTATTGGTGGTATTTCCCTATGATACGGCCGATGACCTGATAAAGGTGCTAAACGGTCAGGAGAGTATGCGAGGAGTGCTGCTTCGGGCCGCATTAAAGCAGAGACAGAAACTGCTTGAAACCTACGCAGGCTTCCGGAATCTGGTGCGCCAGTTCCATTCTTTTGCAGAGAGTCAATACAATGATTATACCCTGCTTTGCAGCCAGCTGCGGCTTGACGGACAGAGCTTTAACAGAATGGATAACTTTAAGCCGCTAGATATGGTACATAAGGCGGAAAATTGGGAGGTAAATAACAGTACCAGCCTGATGAAGGGATATTTAGACCCCTACGTCCATCTGATGCAGAAGGATGACAGCCTTTGCATCGGCGCTATTATGGAGGCTTCTTACCAGACCAGACGTGTGACCCAGGGTATTATTGAGATGGTGGAATATCTGAAATATAACCAGGATATCCTGTTGGCGGAATCCGGGAATGATATGTTCCATCTGTATTTTGGACTGCTGCTTCAGGCGGAAACGAACAATTATGATACCAAAGCCCTGCGGGAGCGCATGGATAAGATGGCGGAGGTAATCCGGAAATTAAATATTTATGATGAAAAATTAGTGAGTGAGCGCATTGGGGAATATCAGACCCATGATTTTTCTGCTGCTACGGACGGTTATGCAACGCCTCAGGCGGAAAGTGACCTGCCGGATGGAGAGGAATGGGACGATGAAGGCGGGAAAGAGAACGGTGAGGACTGTCTGGCGTATATCTTAACCTATGCCGGATATGAGGAGGCAAAGGTGGAAGAGGTCCGGACGCTGATTCAGAAATACGGTGACCTGCCGGATATGCTTTCCACAGATGCGGAAGCTTTCGGATTACGGAAGCAGATTTCCCAGATGTTTTATGACACCTATTATAAGGTATTTATGAAGGTGATGAAGGATAAGGAGGAACCAACCCCCATTGTGGAAATGTTCTTAAATTTCGGCTTTATGGACGTTCAGATGGTGGGAGAGGAAAATGCCAATATTCTTTATGACTTGACAGAACACTTAGACTGTTGCAATTCGGACCACGTATTTACTATTTTTTCATGGCTGAGATCTATTTATCAGGGGGAGAACGAACCTTCTAAAAATGAGTTCGATTTAGATTATACCGGCTACCTTGCGGAACTGCGGAAAACAGGAAAAATAAGGCCGGAGCAGGTGAATGAGTATGCTGCGAACAGGGAAATGAAGATAAAATTTGAGATTCAGAATATGTTTACCTCCGGAAACCGCATTACCTATGGAAGAATTTCAACGTTCTGTCCGGTTCTAGGGGAGAATGACCTGATTAATTCCATTGATAAGATGCTAGTCACGGTGCAGAAAATAGATGAGGCGTTAAATAATATCCGCAAAATTGACTTTTCTGTATTTTACCGGGAAGTTATGTTTTCGGATCCGAATAGAGGGATTAACCACGAGTCGGTGATGAAAGAGGTGCTGCCGAACATTATCCTAATGCCCAACGCAGGAACAAGGGCGCAGATGTGGCAGGAGACGGCAGGAGTGAAAAGAGATACCCCGGCGAGGTTTATGTTCCCGATTTTTACCGCAGTGGACTTAGACGATATGATGATTGACACTGTCGGGAGATTCCGCTGGGAGTTGTGCCGGAAGATACAGGGTGTCCACTGGAATGATATCCGTGACAGATCCCTCACGTCGGAATACTGCGATTATATTCAGTTTTACCGGAAAAACAATGAGCTTTCTACGGATGCCAAGGAGAAAATCAAGAGTGCTTTACTGCGTGGAAAGAATAACTACCGGGAGGTTTTTGTAAAAGATTACCAGAACTGGGTAAAATATGAATCTAAGGGAAGTTTTCGTCTGAATAAGGTTTCCAGGGAGATTTTACTGACTTACTGTCCCTTTGCAAAGCCTATCCGTGAGGAATTGAAAGCCAATCCGATGTATACCAACGGACTGCACCGTTATGATTTGCAGACGGCAAAGAAAGTACAGCGGATACAGGGCGTATATGATAAGTATGTAAAGGCAGGCGGAGTGATTAACGCAGAGCTGAAAGAGAATTTAGATTATTACTCCTTATAAAAAATAAAAAACAGGAAAAGAATGGAAATAGAAAAAGCCATGTGAGTTGTCACGTGGCTTTTTCTGAGGGGAGTATAAATAATTAATAAGGGGTATAAAAGTGACAGTAATAACTGTTGTTATTACATATCACAAAAACAGTATAGCCTATTCAAAAATAAAAAGCAATTAAAAAATAAGTCTGTGTATATTTTTTTGCATTCCCTCAAATAATATCTTTGCTGAAAGCAATGCAGCAAGCAAATAAATAAGAGTGCCAAAGACGGCACAAGAATGGAGGAAAACATGGCAAGAAACGCAGATACACAGAACGGATACGAGAACAATTACGAGCAGAACAGTTCTAAAAACAAGGCTTCTAACAAAACATCCAACAAAGCATCTAACGGATACGGACAGAACAGCAACGGACAGAACAACTCCGGACAGAACAGCAACGGAAAGAATGCTACAGGATCTAACTGCAGATAGTTTGTCACGGCAGGGGAAAAAGAGCATAGGATAGAAAGAGTAAAATCTTTAGCAGAAGAAACAGATTACAGAGAACCTTCTTTGTAATCTGTTTTTCTATAGAGGGGGAAATATGGCATTTTATACAATTCATCCACGTGAAATTTCGAATATTCTTTTTCAAAAGAGAGCGGTTGTCATAGATGTGAGGGAAAGGGAGGACTACAGAGAGTACCATTACAGGGGAGCGGTCAACTGTCCCTATGAGGAAATCGACAGGTGGCTGTATCGTTTTCCCAGAGGAAAGACGCTGATTTTATACTGCGAATACGGAAGCACCAGCCTGCTGGCAGCCAGAAGACTATCCCAGGAAGGTTACGAGGTATATACCGTAGTGGGAGGCATCCGGGCGATTAAGCCGTATCTGGAGACAAAAAACAGATGAAGAGGGCTACAGGAAGGGTATGAGGTTCCGGCGCAGCAGCTTATCTGGAAGAAAAGGGCAGACAGAATCTGCGTGATTAACGATTGACAGGGAAATTTAGAACGGATAATATAATACTAGGTCATCAGAACATAACTAGAAGGAAGAGAAAGCTTTGTGACAGGAAGCGATAGGAGATTAGATGAAGACATATGAGTTGGTAGTACCCTGCCATTTTGGATTAGAGGCAGTTTTAAAACGGGAAATATATGACCTGGGTTATGAGATAGAGCGTGTGGAGGACGGCAGAGTGACCTTTCTTGGCGACGAGGAGGCAATCTGCCGTGCCAATATTTTTTTACGGACAGCGGAACGGGTATTGATTCAGGTGGGGCGTTTCCGTGCCACCACCTTTGAAGAACTTTTTCAGGGGATTAAGGCACTGCCCTGGGAGGAGTATATTCCTTCCGACGGGAAATTCTGGGTGAAGAAGGCTTCTTCCATCAAGAGCAAGCTCTTCAGCCCATCGGATATCCAGTCCATTGTAAAAAAAGCCATGGTGGAGCGGTTGAAGCGGGAATACCATACGGACTGGTTCAAAGAAGACGGCGCCCCCTATCCGGTGCGTATCTTTTTGTTAAAGGACGAGGTGACGGTGACATTGGATACCTCCGGGGATTCCCTGCATAAGAGGGGGTACCGCACCATGACCAGCAAGGCGCCCCTGACGGAAACCCTTGCGGCAGCTCTGCTGCTTTTAACGCCCTGGAAGCCGGACCGTATTCTGGTGGACCCCTTCTGCGGCAGCGGCACCTTTCCCATTGAGGCGGCAATGATAGCTGCCAATATGGCGCCGGGGATGAACCGTGAGTTTACGGCGGAGCAGTGGACAAACCTCATTGACAGAAAGCTCTGGTATGAGTGCGTCAGGGAAGCGCAGGATATGGTGGAGGAAAATGTTACCGTGGACATTCAGGGCTACGATATTGACGGGGACGTGGTGAAAGCTGCCAGGGAAAATGCGAAGCGTGCAGGAGTAGAACATCTGATTCATTTTCAGCAGCGTCCGGTGGCACAGCTGCGCCATCCAAAAAAATACGGTTTTATTGTAACCAATCCTCCTTACGGAGAGCGGTTAGAGGATAAGGCGGATTTGCCGGAGCTTTACGGGCAGATTGGAGAGGCATACCGGAGTTTGGATTCCTGGTCCATGTATCTGATTACGAGCTATGAAGACACGGAGCGGTATATCGGAAGAAAGGCGGACAAGAACCGGAAGATTTATAACGGAATGTTAAAGACCTATTTTTATCAGTTTATGGGGCCGAAACCGCCGAGAAGAGACAAGAAGGAGAACTAGATGACATATTCAAAAAGATTTATTGCCTTTGGAGGAATTGTGGCGATTACTCTTTTGATCAAATATCATACATTTTTTTCGGGCTACGAGCAGGTTGCCAGCTTCCGGGGCGGCGATTTGCAGGCGGAAACCTGGAATCCTTTGATTGCTTCCAGCGTCAATGACAATTTATTGTCGGTGGTCATCGACAATAAGCAGTATACCAATGAGGAATATTCTTTTTTTATGGACGACAATTTAAGTATTATGGTTCCGGTGAATATCCTGCGGGAGGCATTAAACTGCAGTGCCCATGTGTACGACGGGGAGCGGCTTTTAGTGGAAAAGCATTCCAGTGAGCTGGAATTTCTCATGGAGGAATATACCGCAAAGGTAGACGGGGAGAAAAAGGAAATCGTTTCCCCGCTGATAGAAAAAGAGGGGCAGTATTATGTCAGCCTCAATGATTTGTCCACGTATCTGGATTACACTTACAGCTGGGATATGCAGGAAAACCAGGCGCTGGCATCGGATAATTCCGTCAACACTACCATTGTGCCGGCGAAATATGATTTGCGGGAAAAGAGAAGAGTGGCGGAGGTGCGCAACCAGGGGAACTACGGTACCTGCTGGTCCTTTGCGGCGTTAGGAGCCATGGAATCCGTTTTGCTGCCGGAGGAGCGGGTGCAGTACTCGGTGGACCATATGACCCTTTCTAACGATTTTGAAATAGACCAGCATGAGGGTGGGGACTACACCATAGGAATGGCATATTTAGCGGCATGGAGAGGTCCGGTTTATGAGGAGGACGACCCTTACGGAGATGATAAGACGGTAAGCGGTTTAGCTCCGGTAAAGCATGTACAGGAAATGCAGATTATCGACGGAAAGGATTATGAGAAAATCAAGGAGGCGGTGTTTAAGTACGGCGGTGTGCAGACCTCCATTTACAATGCGTTGCGCAGCTCCCAGTCCTATTCCCCGTATTTTGACAAAGCCACTAATTCTTACTGCTATATCGGCACGGAAAAACCAAACCATGACGTGGTGATTATCGGCTGGGATGACAATTATTCCAAAGATAATTTTTCCGTGGATTTAGAGGGGGACGGGGCCTTTATCTGCCAGAACAGCTGGGGAAAAAATTTTGGGGAGGACGGCGTATTTTACGTTTCCTATTATGACACCAACATCGGAACCCACAACGTGGTTTATACGGGAATTGAAGGCACCGATAACTATGACAATATTTACCAGAGCGATTTGTGTGGCTGGAGAGGACAGTTAGGGTACAATAAAGAAAGCATGTACGGGGCAAATGTCTTTACGGCAACAGGGGCAGAGAGCCTTGCGGCAGCCAGCTTTTATGCCACGGGAAAGGATTCCCAGTACGAGCTTTATGTAGTAAGGGGATTTCAGGACGAAAAATCCTTTGGAAATATGATACCGGTGGCATCGGGGAAACTTAGCAATGCGGGCTACTATACGGTGAAATTTAACCAGGAAATTACCGTGGAGCCGGGAGAGCGGTATGCCGTTGTACTCTATATTATCACTCCCAATTCCGTTCACCCCATGGCAATCGAGTATGCGGCGGATGAGGAGACAAAGCATGTGATTTTAGATGACGGGGAGAGCTATATCAGCTCCAATGGATATAAATGGGTGAGTATAGATACCGTGGAGGAAGCGAATTTGTGCATTAAAGCATTCAGTAATAATCAGTAAAAGGCAAAGTACATGGAAGAAAAAACGTTAAAATTTGCGGCAGTCACACTTTTTGTGTTGATGGTGGGGGTGTGTATGGTACTCCCCCAGTTTCCCAAGATACATACAAGGGTGGTAGAGGCGAGAGAAGCGAAGGTCGCGGAAGAAGAATTTGCAGCCAGCCAGGAGGAAATGAAAGATCTGGCGATTATTAATACCGAGGTGCCTGCGGACAGTTATGGCGGGCAGCTCAGCCTGCGTCTTCCGGAAGGGGTGGGGGAGAGCGATATCCATTTTACCAATGATTATGTGACCCAGACGGTACACATTGAGATACCGGGGACGGATAACAGTTATTTTGACAGCCACCCCATCAGCGGCAGCAGCAACCACATTGATACTTTATCCTATACCAGAAAAGGAGAGCGGGGTATCATAGAGATTGTGATGGACCGGGTGTATGAACTGAGGACTACCTATGACGAGGGAAGTTTTAATCTTGAATTTTTGACACCGCAGGAAGTGTATGATAAAGTAGTTGTAATTGATGCGGGGCACGGAGGCCGGGCGCCGGGCGCTACCAAGCAGGGCGTAAACGAGAAGGATATTGACCTTGCTATCGTGCTGCAGCTGAAAAAAATTTTTGAGGAAAGCGGAGAGAATATCGGTGTTTATTATACCAGGACAGATGACAGCAACCCCACCTTTGACCAGAGGGTGCAGTTAGCCAATAAGTCGGGTGCAAATCTGTTTATCAGTATACATAACAACTCTACCGGAAGCGGCAGGATGTCCTCCGCAAACGGAACTTCCGTGATGTATAATGAATCTGACGAAACAGGAAGAAGCCGGCGCTTCGCCCAGATTTGCGTGGAGGAGGTGACAAGCCGGATTGGCAGCCGCAACAGGGGAGTTATGGAGGGAGACAGCATTTATATTATCCGTACCAGTGAGGTTCCCGTGGCGTTGATAGAGGTGGGATTTATGACCAATCGGGAGGAACTTAAGCTGCTCTGCTCCGAGGACTATCAGAAAGAGACGGCGGAAGGTATTTATAACGCCATACTGCGGGCGTTTGAGGAAGGGTATTAATAAATGAATTTTTGCTATCTTCCGCAGGAAGAAAAATTACCTGATGTTTAAAGGGACAAGGCAGCAGGAAGAAAATCGTAAAGGTAAGGAAGGAAAGCCATCATGAAAAGAATCATATTTGCTACCGGGAATGCCGGGAAAATGAGGGAAATCAAAGAAATTATGGCGGACACAGGGGCGCAAATCCTGTCTATGAAGGAAGCCGGAATAGAGACGGACATTGTGGAGGACGGCAGGACCTTTGAGGAAAATGCGGTGATAAAGGCGAAGGCAATAGCGGCATTTACCGATGATATTGTGCTAGCGGATGATTCCGGTTTAGAGGTAGATTACCTGAATAAGGAGCCGGGGGTATATTCGGCACGTTACCTGGGGGAAGATACCTCTTACGATATCAAAAATCAGGTAATTTTAGACCGGCTTTCCGGGGTACCCAAGGAAAAACGCACGGCACGCTTTGTCTGTGCCATTGCAGCGGCAATGCCTGACGGGGAAGTGTTAGTGACAAGGGAAACTATAGAAGGGTATATCGGGGAGAAACCCGCCGGAGCCAACGGATTTGGATACGACCCGATTTTTTACGTGGAAGAATATGGCTGTTCCACGGCGGAGCTTTCCGAAGAGCAGAAAAATGCCGTCAGCCACAGGGGAAAAGCGCTGCGGGCGATGAAGGAGCAGTTACATCAGTACGGAGTTTAATCAGTGTCATCTGTGTTTCTAATGGGGATTAGAAATATTTAGGATATGAAGGATATCATATGAGAATACTGGTTGTGAGTGATACACATAAGAAACATGAAAATTTAAAAAAAGCGTTGGAGAATGTTTCACCGGTAGACCTTCTGATTCACTTAGGAGATGCGGAGGGGTACGAGGATATGATAGGTGAAATGGCAGGCTGCCCCATGGAGATTGTGGCGGGAAACAATGATTTTTTTTCAAGGCTTCCTAGAGAAAAGGAGCTGGAAATAGGAAAATACAAGGTACTGCTCACCCATGGGCACCATTATTATGTGGGTGCAGGCATCTCGGACATTATGCGGGAGGCGGAAGCAAGGGGGATGGATATTGTGATGTTCGGGCATACCCATGTACCGCTGATTGAGTATGGGGAACATGTCATTGCCATCAATCCCGGCAGCCTTTCCTATCCCCGGCAGGGGGGAAAACGCCCGTCCTATATTCTGATGGATATTGATAAAAAGGGGGAAGCTTTTTTTGAAATTGAGTATTTGTGAAAAAATGAAAAAAAAGTGTTGACATTTTTTTCCCTGTCCTATATAATAACACTTGCGTCACGGGTGCGGCAGGATAATCAGTAGTACCCGATAGATGAAGTTCATATCGGGGTGTGGCTCAGCTTGGCTAGAGCGCCTGGTTTGGGACCAGGAGGTCGCAGGTTCGAATCCTGTCACCCCGATTTTGTGCGGGTGTAGTTCAATGGTAGAACACCAGCCTTCCAAGCTGGATACGTGGGTTCGATTCCCATCACCCGCTTAAAATCTGCGAGAGCGGATTTTAGCTTACAGAAATGTGAGGTATGTGTTCGTAGCTCAGCTGGATAGAGCAACGGCCTTCTAAGCCGTGGGTCGGGGGTTCGAATCCCTTCGAGCACATTTCCTTATGAAAATAGGGGAAGAGACTTGTTGCAGTCTTTATGGTGGGTATAGCGCAGTTGGTTAGCGCGCCAGATTGTGGCTCTGGAGGCCCAGGGTTCGAGTCCCTGTATCCACCTGATTTTCCCGCAGCGGTAGCTGCGGGTTTTTAATTTTACAGGAAATCAGGATTTTTCTGTGCGTTTCACCAGTTCAATGGCTTCCTTTCCCGTCATATATTCGATTTCCAGGGCAAACATGCAGAGGGCTGCTGATTCCCGGGCGATGGTCTTCTGACGGTTTTCTGTACTGTCTGAGGGGTTATACTTTAAGGACAGAAGCCCGATAGCTTCCTGAATTTCTTCTGCGTCAGTCAGAATATGTGCTTTTCCGAATACGATGACACTTTTAAAGTAGGTGGTGTACTCTTCCGGTACAATGTGATCCTGGGCGATGACACAGAAAGAGACTTTGGAATGTTTTCTGATGGCATCCAGTTTGTGGCCGCTTTTGGCACAGTGAAAGTAGAGAGTGTTTCCAGAGTAAACATAGCTGAGTGGTACGGCGTAGGGATAGTCTTCATCCCCCAAAACGGACAGAACGCCTGAAGTTCCCTGCTCCAGAATCCGGATACATTCCTGTTCCGGCAGCAACTGTCTTTTTCGCCTCATTTCTCTGAACATGGCAGATCCTCCTTTTCATGCATGGTGATGCCTGCGCCGGGCCTGCCCCAGAGAAGTAAGGGCATTCACCGAACTGACCGTACGAAAACGCAGTGGGCGCCGGCATTAACGTAATAAAGTCTTCATATCGTGTGCATCCCCGCAGAGCGTTTTATCTTATAGGAGAGACCTTGTCACGCTTTAGCGTGACAAGGTCTCTCCTATAAGATAAAAAAGGCCCTGACGGGCCCGGATACATACTCGTGCACAGGGAAAGATTACCGCCTCAACTGCGCCTGATGTATCTTTTTTATTCGCTGGGCCAGTTGGATTCGAACCAACGACTGCAGGAGTCAAAGTCCTGTGCCTTACCGCTTGGCGATGGCCCAGTGCGTAACGAATATAGTTTATCACAGAAATGGGGAACTTTCAACTGTATTTTACAATAACTTGCGTTACAGTTCAGCCATGCGAAGATTTAGAGCGAAAAAAGTGTTGAAAACTTGTTTTCATAAGCATTTTTCGCTCTAAATCTTCATAGGGCGGATGCCCGGCGCTTCTTGTCCGCGGTATGCGGGCAAGGAGACGCATGGCTGAACTGTTACAAGAAGCTGCCCTCTCTGGATAGCAGCTAACTTGCCGGGCAGCAGAAAATTTGTTATACTGTATAGAGAAATCATGAGCACTCTCGGAAACTCCCCTGCACCCATCTTTGCGGCTGATTTTCCGCCAGAAGCACCCAAATTTAATCAACGTACGTTCCACGTACGCCTCATAAATTTGTATACTTCTGACAAAAAATCATCTCGCAAACCCGGGCACAAAGAGTTTCCGAGAGTACTCATCATACAAACGGGAGGAAATCATGACACATGCAGAAAAAGCAAGAGAATTGTTTGAGTCGGGGTATAATTGTGCTCAGGCGGTGACCCTGGCCTTTGCGGATGAAATGGAGATGACGAGGGAAGAGGCGGCAAGAATTTCCTCGTCTTTTGGCGGCGGATTCGGGAGACTTCGGGAGGTATGCGGCTGTGTGAGCGGAATGGCCCTGGTGGCGGGCCGGCTCTGGGGATATGAAAGTCCAACAGCCCGTGAGGAAAAGGCGGCCCACTATAAACTGATACAGGAGCTGGCAGAAGACTTTCGGGAGAAGAACGGGAGCATTATCTGCCGGGAGCTTCTGGCCGGTATTACTGACGATACCAGACCTGTTCCGGAGGCCAGGACAGACGAATATTATAAAAGGCGACCCTGTGCCGCGTTCATTGCCTGTGCCGCGGGAATTCTGGAAAAGCGGCTAAATGAAAAAACAGTTAAATGAAAAAATAGTTATATATAAAAATGGCTCCCCCAAATGGAGAGCCATTTTTGTACTATATAATACCTGCCGGTAACTGCATGCCGACACCCGGTCCAAACGGAAGGCCGATGAGCATCCAGATGATAAGGAAAATAATCCATATGATCTGAAGAACGATGGATAAGGGAATCATGTTGGCAATAAGAGTACCAATCTTTAATTCCGGAACGTACTTGGTCTGTGCAACGCTTAAGATCATCCAGATATATGGAGACATCGGTGTCCAGCAGTTGAACGGGGAATCACCGAGGCGGTAGCAGAGCTGGGTGAATCCGGGATGATAGCCAAGGAGCATGAACATCGGAACGAAAATTGGTGCGAAGATTGCCCACTTAGCGGAACCGGAAGACACGAAAATATTAACAAATGCACAGAGAATAATGAAGGATACACAGAGCGGAATCCCTGTAAAGCCAATATTCTCTAAGAAGTCAGCGCCTGCGATTGCAAGCAGGGTACCAAGCTTTGTCCAGTTGAACAGGCCCTGGAACTGTCCGCAGAAGAAGCAGAACAGAACATAGGAGCCCATGGCGGACATCTGT
>ERZ808024.179-NODE-179-length-48224-cov-9.484122_pt1 | contig 48224 bp, 37 predicted proteins | sample MGYA00380181_ERZ808024 | MGnify/ENA primary metagenome ERZ808024 (study PRJEB31490, sample SAMN06133413) | mouse gut metagenome | isolation source: Z2_1 | host: mice | place: China: Chengdu | collected 2015-05 ...
GAATCTCTATTCATCTTTAAGGAATATTTTACCAAATGCGTAGATTTATGAACAGGTACGGATTATTTCCTACTTACCTTGTATTGATGGCTCTGAAGCCTTAGAACAATGACTCTCAAGCATTAAAATAATCCCACAGACCACATCCATACAAGGATGAAATCTGTGGGATTTTTTATTGCATTTATTTCAAGCAGAAAAAGACATTATCACTTTAATATGAAATGAAAGCTTTCCGCATAAGCGCATCAAGGTTACTGTAATGCTCATCATTTGCAACACTCTCTATCAAAGGCAATAATTCTGTTATAGGCGTTATTTGCTGATTTTGTAGTTGCTTGTCATATGCGCTCTGTATCTGATTGAAAGATTTACACTTCCCATAGATTATACACAAGCCCACTACTGTATCAGCAGATCGAACAGGACTTATAGAGAACAAATACTTAAATGCGAGATCTCTAACGTGATGACGCTTTACGCAAGCCAAATCGCTGAATTTTGCGTCTAAGATAAGATATCGTGCAGAGGAATCATCTTCCATCTTAATTAAGTAGTCTGGAGAGTAATAGTGACCACCCAACCGATTGTCATCACTGTCTCCATTTAAAACAGGAATAGAATTGTTACGAATCAAATCAATCCCATTTATACCGCTCTCATCGGTATCATAAATGACTGGCTGGTAATAAAGAGTCAATTTATGTCTATCATCTCTAAAAAAGAACGTATTAATACAATTTGTGTTTTTATACCTCCAATTACGCCTTGTAGGATATACACGCTTTCTTGTGCTTTCAAGCACATATCCTCTACTCTGGAAATATGCAATCATTTTAGCCAACAGATATCCTTCGTAAAGCGAGGAAATCTTTATGAACGAGAGCATAAAATTTTCTTTGGTAAAATCGTAAATACCAAATTGAAACCACTTATGAATTTGAACAAATATACGATTATACTGAGGAACAGATAAAAAAACATGAGACGGCCTGGGTTCGTTTATTATTATCTCAGGCTTTATCTTTAATGCTCCACTGTACATTGTCCAAAGGTGAGCAAACTTTGTACGAAGATTTGTCAAACGAGCCAATCCATTTTCAAGCATTCTTTTAGTTTCTGTAAACATAAAAAATGAAGAATAAATGTACTCGTTGCCATAATTCTCGTTGCCAGGAATTTGCTCTATCAAAGAACAACAATGCTCATATAACTCATCTATGGAATCAATCATTTTTCGAATAAAACTTAAAACGACTTGATTTTCATAGATATCATATGAACGCTCGTTATGCATTGAGAGTGTCTTTTCGGGCTGATAAACAGAATTCCCTATGCGTATCCCTGAATAGCTACTCATTCTGCGCAATTCTTCTGGATGGGTAGCTATGAACTGAACCGTTGCAGGAGTTACATACTGTAGATGCTCAAACCGAGCCACTTTTGAAATTTTGTCAATCTTGAAGCGACTATTAGCTTTGAAATAGCCAAAACTACTCTCGTAAACAGCAGCAATCTCTTCAGCAAGGATAATCTGAGCTGAGAGATTTTGATAGCCACTTTCTTTCAAATTTGCTAGATTTTTGGCCTTCGGTTCACCATTGAGTAACAACAATTCTTGGTTGGAATACACGTAGTTTACCATGGCTTTTACTGCGTTATTGAGTTCTCCACGCCGCACCAAAACAGGAAGATATTCGGAGGTATACTGATACTCATTACCATCGATATCAGAAACAACAAGCGAAATCTCCACAAAACCATAGCAGTCCATAAATATACGCCGATCGCTCGAACCTCCGCCCGGAAACATTATGCGACCATTGTTATATACAGACGGTTCGTGTACATCGTTTATATATACGTTGACATTCTGAACAACAATTGTCTCCTCGCACGATAAAGCGAATTCATAACTCAGGTCTGAGAAAACACATACATCAGGCGATTTCGTTATGATTTGTTCAATACTGCTCTTTCGCCCATCATTCTCTGACACCTCAATGGAAAAAGATGGTTTGCCATAAGGCTGTAAGGTTAATGAACAAGTAGTCATAATATCGTCCTCCTTTAATAGAAGAACTGATAATACTTCATCTGCTGATTTCCTCGTTCAATTATATCCTTTAGTATAGCAGCCGATGTGTTCAGACCATTGCTACTGCACAAACTGCTAAATTCCTTTAGCCATTTCTCAAATTCCTCCCCATTGCCCACAATCTTGGGAAGAATGCGCTGTGCAATTGCATAATCTAAAGCAATTGTAGTAGCAGCGGTTTTGGTATCATCCATTTCAAAATACTTGGATGCAATCGCCCAGTATCGCTTAATAGCAATATCAATTCGAGGACTCACGGTAAACTTTTTCTCACGCAACTTTGCTATAACTGAATCATAGCATTTTTGAATCTCCGGGGTAAAAAAGCACTCGTCCTTTGCGGGAGTAAAGGCATCCCGAAGGGAATTCCAAAAAATCACCTCAATTTCTTCTGTTGGAATGCTCGCCTCATTACCCGAAGAACTGTAATCACGCAGATTTAATTGGGGTAATGTAATAATCCAAGCACGGTCGATCAGACGAGGGGATAGAGTCTCTGTAGTGTGATCATTATTGATTGTTGCTACAAAGTGAAGCGTTTCAGGAATACCAAACACATAATCTTCACCCAAATTCACTTTGCTATGAGAACCCAAATCATCACAGATATTCATGAAATCTGACCAGTAATATTCCATAGGACTGAGATTTGCCTCATCAAGAAGAATAATATAAGGCAAATTAAAAATACCGGCTCGTTTTTCTGTATCCAACTGATGAAGAGCATCATAAATTCGACGGTTACTCTTATCGAAGGTTTTGGACAAAGGATTATAATAACCAACAAAATCTCGCTTGGATGTCCAACCTCTTTCTACAGAAACAGCTACATAACGACCGACCGTTTCTTTACTATCCGTTGGGCATTCGATCATATCAGCAATCTTGTTGAGACCAAGCACTTCCCCAAAAATATTGCAGATAGACGTTTTTCCACAACCTGGTTCCCCGGAAAATACGGTTAAGAATCCCTGTGTCAAACAAATGGCGATGTTAATAATTGTGTTCTTGCTATAATTCGGGCGACGAATCTGGATAACACGGCACAGATATTCAATAAGTTCTTCCGGAGCTTTATTAAGCATTGGGATGGAAGCCACCTTGTCGGTAAGTTCCACATACTGATTATTTGTCTGCTCATTTTCCCATTCCGCAGCTGCATGAAGCATTTTACTGGCCATGAAACCATCGAATGCAATTTCAACCATTTTTTCGTGAGGACGGCTGATGAGCTGTTGGAACTGTAATTCTAAACTATTTGTTTCGCTGGTTAGATGACTCTTATGAACGCCAAGATAGTCAACCTCGTCTCTGAGATCTTTATATTTTTTCTGAAGTTCATCAATGTCACTGACGACACCAAGTAATCTTTTACTTGCTTCAATGCGAGCAGAAAGAGCTTCGTATTCCTCTTCTCTCTCCAACATTTCCCGCTTCTTTGCCTCAATCGCCTGTTGATCTAGAGAAACCGCACGCTGACGAGTTTCTTCGATTTCCTGCTCCAATTCATCTCGCTGAGCAGTCAAAGTTTCAAGTTTATCTTCAAGTTCTGTAATGCGTTTGGAAATGGCTTGAGAACTTTGAAGTTGATCGAGTAGCTGCGGATGTTTTTCAACCAATGCTTGTAGCCACTCATCAACATTAGGGCTGTCCTGATACTTTACAAGCAAATCACAAACAAAATCAGTAATCATACGGAGAGTCTCATCCACATCTTGTTCTGATGACATGATATTGACCAATCGATTTAGTCTGGAGCGCCGTGTCTTGTCCGTTAAAATAGCGCCCATAATTTCAGACTCTTCATAATGCTTCAGCAGTGCTGGAACATCGTCTATCTTTACAAGGCCATTTGCAGTAATTCCACTTTCAATGCTATCCTTGAAGCTTTCAATCAATACAGAATCCGAAATAACATCTAACTGTTCAGGCGTAGCATTCTGCTTAGGACACAAAACTAGCCACTGCGTCTCAGGAGCTCCCCAATAGCCTTCAGAATAGCTCAAATTAAATTGCTCTATCTGATTACTGCTATAGCCGCTAATGGTATATTTATGATCTCTAATTTGAGGTTTTACGTAATAAGATGAGGTGTACTCCCGATATCCCACCTCATAAGGGCCGGCCCAGAAATCATCCATTTCAATAAAAACCTGATTGCCTGCCAGCACACATGGTGATTCGATATCAACAATCGTGTCATTGGTAAAATCAGAAATCACTTCGTTCTTGCGCACAGCAAAGTATACACCAAAATTTCCAACCGGACGGATTTTACCTTCATCTAACATTTCCAAGGCAGAAACCTTATATCCGGTTTGGTTTCTGTCCCCATTGGCCTTAAAGTTGGGCTGTAAATCCTCCAAGGTGAACTCAAAGAGAACGAGTGATTTTTCAGAGAAATTAGCGTCCATTCGGCGGCAATCATCATCAACATTCCAATTGTAAGTAAAACAAATATTTCGCTTTTCTGACTCTGGCAACAATGCCTCTTGTTCTTGAGCAGTGAGCTGAATTACTTGAGTGTTTCGAACTTCTGCTATTGGCTTAAAATTAAAGAAAACAGTTGGATCATAGCCTTTTTTCTCAATTATTCCGATGTAAATTCCCATTTTAACAGCTCCTTCTAAGTTTACTTTTCTGCATCGTAATTGCCGGAAGTATCATTTTGAGAAATTTCCGGCAAAAATTCCATAATATCACCAATGTTTACATTAAGCACATCACATATTCGCCCCAATACAGTAAGTGTTACCTCTTGATCACGACGAAGTTTGGTCATTGTATTTGGAGCAATACCTGCGATTTTTCTCAAATCCGCTTTACTCATTTTCCTGTCAACTAATAGTTTCCAAAGCCGGTTATATGAAATAGTCAAATTAACATCCTCCTTAAGATCCAAAACCCTCCGTTTCGCATATTATATCACAACTTTCTGCAAACAGCAACATAGATTCGCACGACTGTGCGAATCTATGTATTTGGATGATTGTTAAAATCTTTGAAACTATCAGGTTTGAGGACAGCGAAACGGCGATAGAGATTTGACTCGCTGCCGCCGTTCATTAAGGATTAATCAATTCTCAAATGTTTGCTAAATCATCCCAAAATACTTCAATGCCTCTGTGATGACCGCTTCCTTTTCTGGCGGCATTTCGGTTGTCTGGGATTTTCAGACTTTGGCTTGTTGTAATTCTCCCTCTCAATAATACCGTGTTTCTACTTGACCTGGGCGATATAAAGGGAGGAAACCTTTAAGCCGGTCTGCTGCAACACACGTTCTTTAATCTGTCCATATGTGGCGTCATTCTGGAATCCGGACATATCCATATCCTCCAGCAAGAACTCCACCCGTACCTTCTTCGACTCGATTTCTCCCTTGGAAAGTAAGACAACCGTCTCAACGGTATTACCTCTTTCCCACAAGTTTTTCAGGAATCCATCTATCCAAGCAGTATTTAATATAATATCCCATATTTTCTTGGCGACTGCTATGCTTTCTGATATTCACAACAAGCTCATGATATATCTTTTCTACCAAACTCACTACTCGCTTTGTAGATTGATGTATCTCTGGACAAATCTCCAATATTATATTTGACATATCTTCATATATCTCATAATATAATTCAAAATAGTTTAACTTCTCCTTTAATTTTTTTCGAACATCTTCAAAATATATTCCACACTCATCTTCATCAAATATGCCAACATATGTAACAAATTTTATATTTCTATTACCATGATTTAACGCTTCACCATTCAATGTCTGCGAATATTGTAATGAACTCAAATCAAAATATTTTTCCTTTTGAAAATATTTATCAAAAATCATTTCCTTTTCTTTTGGTTCTAATGGATTTCCAAATGGAACTTGTGCTAAAAATTCCTCTGTTTCAAATTCTAACTCATCCCAGTCTTTCCATGTAACAACTCAGGTAAAAAAGTTCCTACATTTGTTATATCAAATAATTTATGTGTAATTGCAATTTTATTTTTATCATTACTAAGTTCAACAAATCTATAATCTCTTTCTCTACACCATTCTACAATTAGCCCAACTTCTTTAATGGAACATTCGGAAATGTCTATAATGCAAAAAGATTTATTTCTCATAGTTGATACTAATTCTATATCCGTTTTTCTAGTATAAAAAGAAAAACCTGCAGAAAAGATTTCCACTGCAAAGTCACCACTATTATGTACAAAAAGTTCCTGTTCATCAGACAATGAACGTACTTTTTCACTATAAATATAACTCTCATCCAAATCAAATGTAAAATGATAGTCTGTAATGATACTATTTTCAATTCGAGAAAAACTTGTCCATTCTGTCAAATTAGATATTCTTCTTTCATCTAATTCAGATATTATTTCGACAGGGCTTATTATAAACGCAATCCATCCATTATTCTGTAACTCTGGCTTTACCTGTATAATAACTTCATAAATTCCATCCCAAAATTGTTCCATCGGCTGGGCATCAGCAATATATTCAACACCTGTAATATATCCACCAAGTTCACAATGATGATATGAAGCCAAATAAGCGGGTAACATATTAGGTAAGCTTGATATAGCTTTGATATTGCCAGATTCTCGAATCGGAAAATTGTTATAAATCTCCATTGAAGTAAAAATTCTATATTGTGGCATCCATATTGGATAAATATTACATTTATATTTAGAATTATGAATTTTATATACTTTCGTCAAATAATAGGACTCAACCTGACTTTTAATCCTTTGAACTCCCTCATCATCAAAAACATGAGTGTAATTCACAGAAACACTCACGGTATCATTTTCTGGTTTTTCTATATCAGTTTCTTCTGTAGGAAAACACCAGTAACCAATGTTTTTTGAACATTCCCAAACAATAAGCACAACAGGGTAATAACTATGTTTCCATAATTTTAATAGACCAGTTGACAATGATACTGACAATCCTTTTTTTGTCCTTCTAATATATCCCTCTTTTTCAAATTCAACCGTTGATTTTACCTGTGTTCTAAATGAAAATTGTGTTCTTACATATGTATTGCAATCCTTAGATCCAGAAAAAATATCACAAAACAAATCTTCTCCAAAATCCGACTTGCCCAATGAAGTACATACAATATGATTTCTTTGATATATTAAATTCGTTGATAATTCTCCTATATTTCCCGTAAAATAACTATTAGGCGCTTTTATGTCTTTCCTCAATTTTCCACCTCATTTTCATATAAACCGTCTTCTAAAAATCTTTTAGCTTTTTAACCTTTCTGTAAATCCACTCCTAATTTCGGCAAATTATTCAAGCTTACTGTTTCCAAAGTCTGCAACTGCTGTACCGCTAACTGCCGAAGCAACTCCATTCTCTCTTTCTGTTTCTTTCCCTGATTAATCAAAACAGCATTATAGCTTTCCAGATTGGCAAGCACTAATAATTGGTTTAGTGTTGCCACATCCCGCATATTTCCTTTCACCGTTGGATTTTCATCTTTCCATTGCTTCGCCGTCTTTCCAAACAAAACAACATTTAACATATCTGCTTCATTAGCATAAGTGTACGCAACCTGTGCGGGTGTTAATTCTGGTGGAATCAGATTCTCTTTAATCGCATCTGTATGTATCCTGTAATTCAACTTAGAAATTTCTCTATTCAAATTCCAATTCAAAGATAAGCGACTGTTTTCGTCTGTCTTTAAACGCCTATAGTCTTTCATAATATATAGCTGAAACTCAGGAGAAATCCAAGTTGCGAAAGACATAGCAATATCGCTATGGGCATATGTTCCTCCATAACGTCCTGATTTTGAAACAATGCCAATGGCTTTCGTAGCTTCTATCCACTTCTTTGGTGACATTGTAAATGCGTTTGCTCCTGCCTGTTTTCTAAACCCCTCGAATTCGAGGGGTTTAAAATATGGATTATGAAGTCTTTCCCATAATCCCAGAAATTCTATCACATCCCTGTTTCTCATCCAGTTTTGAATAACCGCTGTTGGGTCATCACTTTTATATCGAGCTATATCCGTCAATGAAATAAATTCATTTTCAAAATCCTGTGTATAAATACCAATATCTATCCCATTTGCATGAATTGTATCCTTAATTATTTTTCCCATTTCTCCTCCTTTAATAATATCACAAACTTTCTCAAGCATTGTAACTGTTACTTCTCTTAGATATATTCTGCCAAATAGTCATTTGTTTTCATCTTCCCACATCTCCCGATATGCTTCAATATAAAACTTAATACAGCCAGGATATACATACAAATATCTTCTACACACCCTTTTATATAATTTCAATATTTTTTCATCACATGCAAAATCCAGTAGATACTCCAACAAATGCGACAATTCATCTTCTGACACAATTCTGCTGCACACATCTTCAACCAACAGCAAATATAACTCATAGGCTTTTTGATGTATTTCAACTATCTGCTCTGCAATCTGATAAATCCTCTCATCCATTAAATTACCTCAAAATATTTAAATGCATCCGTTATCGCTTCTACCTTCTCTTTCGGCGGACGCTTCCTCGGACACTTTAATTCTTCTACTGCATTAGGCGCACCATACATCGTCAATCCCAAAGACCTTTTCACCTCTGCAATATACGCAGTATGTACTTTAAATCCATATTTCTTTTCAACATATTCCTGTATCATTTTATATGTAATTTTCGGTTTCGGCTGATACTTCTTTGCCCGCTCTGCTATTGCATCTAAAGATACTTTCCCTTCACCTTCTCCAAATTCCACCGTAACATTAATGACACTATCTGGTGATTTGTGGGACAAAAGCACGATACTTTCCACATGACACGTCTGCGGAAACATATCCACCACCCTCCCCTTCTCCAACTCATACCCTCTCTCCCTAAGATATTTCACATCCCTGGCAAGCGTCGCCGAATCACAGCTCACATACACGATCCTCTGCGGCTGCATCTGTACCATCGTATCAAGCACAGACTCCTCGCATCCTTTCCTTGGAGGATCCACTACTATCACATCCGCCCGCGCCTGCTGCCCCGGATGACTTGCCGCATAATCCATATAGAACTTCGGAAGGATCTCCTCCGCCTTCCCCACATAAAATTCTACATTATCCATCCCGTTGATCTCGGCATTCTTCTTCGCATCCTCGATCGCCTGAGGAACAATCTCCACACCATAGACCTTCCCCGCTTTTTGCGCCAGAAACAGTGAGATGGTCCCGATTCCACAGTACACATCCCATACAGTTTCATTCTCAGTCAATCCGGCATATTGAAGCGCAGTCTCATACAGCTTCCTGGTCTGCACCGGGTTTACCTGATAGAATGACAGCGGAGATATCTGATATTTCACATCTTTGATATAATCTGTGATATAGTCCTGCCCCCACAGCGTTATGATCTCGCCGCCCATAATCACATTCGTCTTCTCCGTATTAACGCTGACCGTAATACTGGTCATCCCTCGAATCTCCGAGAGTCTTCCGGTCAGTTCTTTCGCATGCGGAAGCTTTCTTCCATTAAGCACCAGGCATACCATGATCTCTCCCGTTGCAAAACCGTACCGAAGCAGAATGTGACGTACCAGTCCCTTATGCCGCTCTTCATCATAAGGCTCTATCTGATATTTCTCCATAAATTCAAGTATCATTCTCAGGATATCACTATTCACTTCTACTCCAAGACTGCAATCCTGACATGGTATGATCTGATGTGTCCGCCCCGCATAGAAGCCTGCTATAAGGCTGCCGTTTTTATCTCTTCCAACAGGATATTGTGCCTTGTTCCGGTATCTGTAGGGCTGCTCCATACCGCAGGCAGGCTCCAGAATAGAATCCAGCACCTCCCCTGGAATCCCGCCGATACGCATCAGATTATTTTTCACCTTCTGCTCTTTGAATTCCAACTGCTTATCATAACTCATAGCCTGTATCTGACAGCCGCCGCATTGACGTGCTGCCGGACACTTAGGCTCCACACGATATTGCGACGGACGGATGATCTTCATAAGCCTTGCATACCCGTAATTTTTCTTCGCCTTCATGATCTTGGCTTCCACCATGTCTCCAATAACAGCGTCTTTGATAAATAACGTATATCCGTCCACTTTCCCGATGCCTTCCCCGGCAATTCCCATATCCTCAACTGTAACTATAACGACGTCATTCTTCTTCATAATAATCTCCATTCCGCCGCCTTCGGCCGGCGGCACAAATAGTAATGAAAGTGATTCACACCTCCAAGTTTTCGTGTTACAATAGACTTGATTATAAAGGCATCCCGGCATCAGTATCAAATGCACCCACCCGTTTGCTTATTGATGTGCAGGTGCGCCTCTCTACTTAGGTGGGAATACTCTTAAATCGGTTCACTATGTGAGCTTGTTTTTTGTGTCTATTCCACGATTTTGGCTCAATTTACTTTCTTTCACACTATACCTCTGTTTCTCCATATAATCAAAAACCCCGCAGCAAGCTGACGGAGCATCAAAATTCCAGTGCAGCAAGCTGCGGGGCCTTCGACCCTCGCGGCAGTCATCGAATATCCGTGCAAACATAATTGCTTGGCTCGTTGCTTCGCAGGAATATCGCCCCAGTACACCAAATAATAAGTAACCAGTTATATGGCTAGGAACTTATTTTTCAGTGTACCAGTGTACTGTCTGCATTATATTCAGGTTAACCTCCTCGCCTAAGTTTCCATCAAACTACGTTGTCGGCGGTCAACGATGCCACCGCAGCAGTTCGCAGATGCACACCTGACACGAATATCAAGCACTATTACTTCAAGATTAACGCAATAATGTACGAACACTCCATCCGGGCAAAAACTAAAGTCTGAGACCAGATGTAGTGCCAAATTCAATTTGAGACGTAGCAAACTTACTACGTCCCCATCGTCTTCCTCAGATTCGTTTCAAACAGCCTGTTATACCCAAGCCAGTCATATGTGTTCTTATCTTTGAATATTTCCGTCAACGTCTGCATCTTCGCGTCCGCACAATCTGCAAAATTCAGCGCAAACGCCTCTGCAAGCGCCGGCTTCTTCGGCGACCCGTATTCCAGTTCACCATGATGCGCCACGATACAGTGTTTTAATTCGCTTGCCAGCTTCTCCGGGAAATCCGGTATCGTCCTCACCGCCTCGCTGACCATCTCCACGCCAATCACAATATGTCCAAGTAACTGCCCGTCATCGGTATAGTCATTCTCCGGGAACGGCGACAGTTCCTTGATCTTACCGATATCATGGCAGATAGCCGCCGTATAGAGTACATCCCTGTTCAGGATCGGATACGCTCCCGTCATATACTCACAGAACTTCACCACACTCAGCGTGTGCTCCAGAAGCCCTCCCGAGAACCCATGATGAACGCTCTTAGCCGCCGAGTGCGCCTTGAACCTTCGGATAAATGCCTCGTCCTTTACGAAATAATACTCCACTACCTGTCTTAGATACGGATTGTCGATCTTCTTCACATAACCAAGAAGCTCCTGGTACATCTTCTCTGTATTCTTCTCGCTGGTCGGCAGATAATCCGCCATAGAATACTCAGTCTCCTCCGCTTTGCGAATCTGCTTGATATTCAGTTGAAGATTATTGTTATAGTTGATAACTTCTCCGTATACTTCTATAAAATCCATCTCGTCATAATCCGCGATCCCTCCTGAATTCGGATCCCAGACCTTCCCATCCAGTACCCCGGTTTTGTCCTGAAGGATCAGATTGTCGTATGGTTTCCCGTTTCTTGTCTCCGCTGAGCGCTTCCCCTTGCACAGATAAATGTTCCTGATCGTCTCTCCCTCGCGGAGGGTGTTGATATATCTCATATTCCCGCCTCTTTCTGTCTTAATTCTCGTGCTGTCTGTTTTTGCGGTACCGGATAACGTAATAATTCCCCGTACCTCTCTTACTCCATTTTCTTACCCCATATTCTCACTCCCGGCCGTCACGGCTAAATCATATCTTACTCCTTACTCCCAACCGTCACGGCTAAATCATATCTTACTCCTTACTCCCAATCGTCACGGCAAAATCAATATCCACATAGCCGTCGGCCCCCTGACGCTGGCCCTTCACCGTAACTTCACTTCCGACCTTCTCTTCCATCAACGCCTGATGATACGCATCATAAGTCACAACATCCTTGTCACCGATGCTGGTAATAACATCACCGTTCTGGATCCCCGCTGTCATTGCCGGAGAATCTGCTTCTACATTCTTCACATACAGGCCCTTGGGAATTCCCTGCTCCTCTATCTCCTCCGTAACATCCACACCGTAGATTCCGATATACGGAACCCCCTGTCCATTAGACAGGCATTCGATCACATCCTTCACATCCGTGATCCCATACCCGATGATCAGCTCCGTGCTTCCTTCTTCCGCCGCGCTCTGGTCAATCAGGGCAATCGTCTCCCCCTTAAGATTCACGATAAAGCCGCTTCCGTTCTTAGACCCCGCAATATCCGTATTGATCAGCCGGTATTGCCTGTCCGCCAGATCCAGCGTATTCTTCCCCGACGCTATCGATCCGAATCCCATAGCGCCCGCATAACCGAATGGCTTGCCAAGTACGATCGCAACGTCCCCCTTGGACATAGCATTGGAACTCCCCAGCACCGCCGTCTCAATCTGCGCCCACGTCGAATCCTGAAGCTCGGAACGGCTCACCGCATAGATTCCAATTCCCAGGGTTCCGTCGCTCTTTTTAAGCACCGCCGGATACGCATTGCCGTCATTGAATATTACCCGCAATTCCTGCGCTTCCTTCGCAACCGATGACTTCCCGAGTATCAGAAGCTCCCGTCCGTTATCCGCAACGATCAGACCGGACACACTGTTCTTATAATCCTTCGACTCTTCCGTCCAGTCCTTCTCCTTCGCCGACGCCACGATCTCCACTACCGAACGGTTCGCCTCAATGCCGATCGCCGTCAATGACTGCTGCATCTGACGGTAACTGTCCGCATCAAGAGTCTGCTGCGCCGCCGGTTCCTCAGGCTCCGGCACCGGTTCTGCCACCTCTTCCTCATCAGGCTCTTCCTGCGGAATCGTCACCTTCTGCGGGTCATCCTGGAAAATACTGTCCATCACCGGTTTCAACGCAGTAAAACTAAAGCAGGCAAAAATCCCGAATACCAGGCCAAAGCCAGCCATCTTGAATAAACCTTTTCTTATTCCCCGCCGGTCGAGCTTAATCCTCTCCTGCATAAAGGAATACTCCGACGAATCCTCCTGCGGCTCTTCGTTTGGATGTAATTCTTCTTTTGGGTCTCTATGCTCTTCCATAGACGCATCCTTCTCCTTATTATATTCCTTCCCGGGTATACGCCCTATTCATATAGTATAACCTATGAACAGCAATTGTTCAATATTTCTCTCTTTCTTTTATGGCGTAAATAGGTTAGAATATATCCAGGTGATGAATATGAATAAGAAAACATTAAACAAACTAGAATACAATAAGATAATTGAAATGCTGACGGATCACGCTTCTTCTTTTAACGGCAGGGAACTCTGCCGGAAGCTTAAGCCCATGATCTCTCTGTCAGACATTAACGCTGCCCAGCAGCAGACAGCCGCCGCATTTACACGCATCGTTAAAAAGGGAAGGATATCTTTTAGCGGATGCAATCCGGTCAACGACTCTCTAAGGCGCTTAGAAGTCGGCGCGGCGCTCGGAAGCGGAGAACTGCTTCGGATCTGCAAGCTCCTTGAAACTGCCGGACGCGCCAAAGCATACGGCAGACACGACAACAACGACGATCTGGAAGACTGTCTGGATCCTTTTTTCCAACAGTTAGAACCATTGACCCTGTTAACCGCCGAGATCCGGCGCTGCATTCTCGAAGAAGACGAGATCAGTGACGACGCAAGCGGCACTTTGAAGCATATCCGCCGCTCCATCAGCCAGATGAACGATAAGGTACATTCGACCCTGGCCGGCATGGTCAACGGTTCCCTGCGCACTTACCTGCAGGATCCGATCATAACCATGCGCGGAGACCGCTACTGCATTCCGGTAAAGGCGGAACACCGAAGCCAGTTCTCTGGATTGATCCACGACCAGTCCTCCACCGGTTCCACATTATTTATCGAACCTATGGCCGTAGTTAAGCTCAACAACGACTTAAAAGAGCTCTACGGCAAGGAACAGGAGGAGATTCAGGTGATCCTCGCACGCTTAAGCGAAGACACCGCCCAATATACGGAGGCGATCCGAACCAATTACTCTGTCCTCGGCGAGCTTGATTTTATTTTCGCAAGAGGATGCCTTGCGCTGGATATGAACGCATCCATGCCGATATTCAACACAGAAGGACGCATCCACATACGGGAAGGACGGCACCCGCTTCTTGACAGGAAGCAGGTCGTTCCTATTACCGTCACACTTGGGGATGCCTTTGACCTTCTGATCGTTACCGGCCCTAACACCGGCGGAAAAACGGTCTCTCTGAAGACTGTGGGCCTGTTTACGCTGATGGGACAGGCGGGGCTTCACATTCCCGCGCTGGACCGTTCCGAACTGGCCGTATTTGAACATGTATATGCCGATATCGGCGACGAGCAGAGTATTGAGCAGAGCCTCAGTACCTTCTCCTCCCATATGACCAATATCGTATCCTTCTTGAAGCATGTGGATGAGCATTCGCTTGTTCTTTTTGACGAACTCGGCGCCGGGACGGATCCTACCGAAGGAGCCGCCCTTGCCACCGCGATCTTGAACCACCTGCACCAACGGGGGATCCGCACCATGGCAACCACCCATTACAGCGAGCTTAAGGTCTACGCCCTGTCCACTCCTCAGGTGGAGAATGCCTGTTGTGAGTTTGACCTTGAAACCCTTCGCCCAACTTACCGGCTCCTGATCGGGATTCCCGGGAAGAGCAATGCATTTGCCATCGCGGGCAAGCTTGGACTGCCTGACTATATCATAGAAGAAGCGAAGACCCATCTGACAGAACAGGATGAATCCTTCGAGGACCTGCTCACGGATCTTGAAACCAGCAAACGCACCATCCAGAAGGAACAGGATGAGATCAACGCTTACAAGCGCGAGCTGGAACGGCTGAAAACTGAAGTCCGCCAGAAGCAGGAGCGGTTAGAAGAACAGAAGGAACGGATCCTTCGCGAAGCCAACGAAAAGGCACACGCCATTTTAGCGGACGCCAAGGAAACTGCTGACGAGACCATCCGCAATTTCCACAAATTCGGCAAGGAGAACATTTCCGCAGCAGAGATGGAGAAGGAGCGGGAGCGGCTGCGTAAGAAAATGGCTTCCGTCAGTTCCCATACGACGCTGGAATCCAAAAAGCCGCACAAGCAGCATAAGCCTTCGGATTTTAAACTCGGTGAATCTGTCAGAGTTCTGAGCATGAACCTGAACGGAACGGTTACCTCTCTCCCCGATTCAAGGGGCAATGTAACCGTACAGATGGGAATTCTGCGTTCCCAGCTCCATATCTCCGATCTGGAGATCATAGAAGAGGCTCCGTCTTATTCCGCCAAGCAGATGCATAAGACCTCCAAGGGCAAGATGAAGATGGGCAAGTCCTTCTCTGTAAGCCCGGAGATCAATCTTCTCGGCAAGACCGTAGATGAAGCTATCGCGGAACTGGACAAGTATCTGGATGACGCCGCACTCGCGCATCTCTCCTCTGTCCGTGTCGTTCACGGCAAAGGGACCGGCGCGCTGCGCGCAGGCATCCATAATTATCTCAGACGCCAGAAGCATGTCAAGTCCTTCCGGCTCGGCGCCTTCGGCGAGGGCGACGCCGGCGTGACGATCGTTGAACTGAAGTAAATCTGAGATAAGACCGAATCAATCATTGACAACCTGTGGAGGCAATCATATATGGTAAATAAACAGAAAATCTTAATCGTAGACGACGACGAGAACATTGCGGAACTGATATCTCTATACCTTACCAAGGAATGCTTTGATACCATGATGGTGTACGACGGCGAAAAGGCCCTCATCGCCCAGGAGACCTACCAGCCGAATCTGATCCTTCTGGACCTTATGCTTCCTGGTATCGACGGTTATCAGGTATGCCGGGAGATCCGGGCAAGATCCAGCGTTCCGATCATCATGCTCTCGGCAAAGGGCGAGGTCTTCGACAAGGTCCTTGGCTTAGAACTGGGTGCGGACGACTATATTATGAAGCCCTTCGATTCCAAAGAACTGGTCGCCAGGGTCAAGGCCGTCCTTCGCCGCTACCAGACCGTTCCCAAACCGGAGGCCGCCAGAGAAGACAAGGGCAAATGTGTCGAGTATCCCGGCATCTCCATCAATCTCACTAATTACTCCGTTCTGGTTGACGAACTGAGAGTTGATATGCCGCCCAAGGAACTGGAGCTGCTGTATTTCCTGGCCTCATCTCCGAATCAGGTATTTACGCGGGAGCAGCTCCTCGACCAGATCTGGGGATACGAATATATCGGAGACACCCGCACCGTCGACGTTCATATCAAACGTCTGCGCGAGAAGATCAAAGACCACGGTTCCTGGGGGATCAGCACCGTCTGGGGCATTGGATACAAATTTGAAGTAAAATAATATCTGATCTAAAGGAGACCCTATGCGCAGCACGTTATACCTGAAATTCATTATCGTATATATCATCTTCGGATTCTTAAGCGTATTCACGGTGGCAACACTGACCTTCAATCTGACGGAGAGTCCATTGGAGAAGAAGACGGCTACCTCTCTCTATCGGGAGGCCAGCCTGATCGCCAGCAATTATCTGCCTTCGTATTTTGACGAGACTCTGGATTTGAACGCGGTACACCACCAGTTATCCGGGATGGAGATACAGTTGGAAGCAGCGGTGTGGTTCGTGGATAAGGACGGTGTTATGATAGCGGCGGCAGAATCGGAGGATTATCCGGGCGCGCCAAGGTATATCGAGAATTTTAATCCTGCGGAGAGCGGCGGGCATCAGTACCAGACAGGCACTTACCACGATTTTTTTGACGAAGATGTCATGACGGTGCTTGCACCGGTCGTATACGGATATACCCCCAACGGATACCTGCTGATTCACAAATATATCTCAGATATCCGAGGCACTCAGAATATCCTGATGAACGCGGCGATCATCACAATGTTTGTGATATATATCCTCTCATTCGCGATCCTGCTGGCTTTCCATTATTTTATCTACCGCCCGCTGCGCAAGATCACGGAGGCTGCCACTCAGTACGCTTCCGGCAACCTGGAATACGAGATCCCTGTAAATACCGAGGACGAGATGGGCTATCTGTCCGCGTCTCTGAACTATATGTCCTCACATCTGCGGGATATGGATGATTATCAGAAGAAATTTGTCGCCAACGTCTCCCATGACTTCCGCTCTCCTCTTACATCGATCAAAGGCTATGTAGAAGCCATGGCCGACGGCACCATACCGCCGGAACTGTATGACAAATATCTTAAGATCATATTATTCGAAACTGAACGCCTGACCGACCTTACTCAGGATCTTCTGACCCTGAATGAATTTGACAACAAAAATATACTGCTGAATAAGGAAGTATTTGACATCCATGATATGATCAAGCATGTTGCGGCCTCCTTTGAAGGCACCTGCACACAGAAGAAGATTTCTATAGAAGTGATACTTGCCGCAAAGCATCTGAATGTCAATGCAGACAAACGCAAAATCCAACAGGTGCTCTACAATCTGCTGGATAACGCCATTAAGTTCAGCGACCCGGATTCTGTTATAACCATCGAGACCACCGAACGCGGCGAGAAGGTGTACACCTCGATAAAGGATGACGGTATCGGAATCCCAAGAAGTTCACTGAATAAAATCTGGGAACGGTTCTACAAATCCGATCTCTCCCGCGGGAAAGACAAGAAAGGAACGGGCCTGGGCCTTACTATTGTCAAGGAGGCTATCCAGGCGCACGGCGAGAATATCAATGTGGTCAGCACAGAAGGTGTGGGAACCGAATTCATCTTCTCCCTGCCCAGAGTAAATGGTTAGTACAGCATTGCACAATTCACTGCTAATTGTGCAATGCTGTATCAGTACAATATGTACTAACCGTTTACAATAACCGTCGGATACCCGGCCTGCTTAAGTCTCTGCTCCATGTCCACCGCATCGTCCATATCGGTAAAATCCCCGACCTGCACACGGATATACGGCCCGGAGTCGTCAATGAACGCTGAAAATCCCTGTTCCAATAATTCATTCAGCAGCCTCTCCGCATATCTTCGGTTCCGGTACGCTCCTACCTGTACGCGGAAGCTGTCATCCTTAATGATTCCTGCCGAATCCAGCGTATCCAGAACACCTCCGGCGATCGCCTGCGCAATATCCTGGAAATTATCGTCAAACAATCTGTTGTCCACATCTGAATTAATGAACCCGGCCTCAACCAGAAGCGCCGGCATATTTGTCCTTCTGAGCACAACCAGGTTCGGGCGCGCCTTCACCCCAAGATTCACGAAACCTACCGCCTCTAACTGGTCATTAATGTCCTGCGCCATCTGGTATTTCAATCCCGACAGATCATATACCAGCGTCTCCACTCCCGACACCTCGTTGTCTGTCGGGTAAGAATTCCTATGAATAGATATGAAGAAATCCACTCCTGCGTTGTTGGCCTCCATTGCTTTCTCATAAGGTGTCTGGTATACGTCTGTCGTTCTTGTATATTGTACGTCGATCCCGTTATTCTGAAGAATCTCTCCTACCGCCAAGGTAAGCCTCAATGCGTCATCCTTCTCCTGCCGTCCGTTATAGACCGCACCCGGATCACGACCTCCGTGTCCGGCATCCATCATAATTGAATACGGCATAAACTGCTCCTGATACTTTTTGCCTTATTATATGCAGGATACCCGGACACTGTTACCGTCCGGCCTTCATTTTGCTTCAACATTCTTCGTTGCAACGATATTGACTCCCGTTTTGGCCGCATCTTCCAGAATCACATCCCCGATCCTTACCGGCGCCGCGGCAACGACATCCTTCAATTCTCTTACACACTCGAGCACCTTCCCCTTAGGGATATCCTCCTTCGTCTTGACAGAGACCATACTTTCCCTGCCGCCTGATACCTTCACAGTGGTCGTCACGATCCTTGTAGGGTTCGTCAGTTCCTTCCTCGCATAAGAATCTCCACGTCTGCAGGTATTTCCTGCAACGCTTATGATCTCGCTTCCCTCCATGGCAACCGTAAGCATGCATCCCATGGGACAGTTGATACATATCAGATTTTTCTCTTCCATCACTCTTACGCCTCCTCGATCCTCACATTGATCTCCTCTAAATCAGGATACTTCTCAAGCTGTTCCTTTGTAAGCACGATCTCTTCCATCTCGCCGGGCGCAACCACCGTTTTTCTCCTTCGCGATATCTTCTCGCCGTCGAAACAGACGCTTACATAGCAGTTCTTGTAAACGCCTCCCACCCGGAAACGCACCGTTAAGTGTTCGTCCATGCGGCTGACGCTTACAGTCTCCGGCACGGTATAACGTACCCCCGTCCCCGCCGTAAGGCGTATCCTCTTTTCCGCTTCTCTGTCTTCCTCTTCTCTGGCTTCCCGCACATACGCCGCGGCGTTCCTTCCCGCCGCCGCTGCCTCCTCCGACACAAAATCCACCAGATCATGCACGTGGAGCACATTGCCGCAGGCGAAAACGCCCTCTATGCTCGTTTCAAGGCTTTCATTGACCCGCGGGCCTGACGTGACCGGATTCAGTTCCACGCCCATCCCTCCTGAAAGCTCATTTTCAGGAATCAGCCCGACCGACAGAAGAAGCGTATCGCAGGAATAGAATTCTTCCGTTCCTGGTATCGGCTTCCCTCTTCCGTCAACCTCTGCAAGCGTAATCCCTTCAAGCCTTTCTTTTCCTTTGATATCGATTACCGTATGGCTTAATTTCAACGGAATTCCATAATCGTCGAGACATTGCACGATATTTCTCTTAAGCCCGCCGGAATAAGGCATCAGTTCCGCCACAACCTTTACCTTCGCCCCCTCAAGAGTCATTCTTCTTGCCATAATGAGGCCGATGTCGCCGGAACCAAGGATCACTACCTCCCGTCCCGGAAGATAGCCTTCTATATTGACAAGCCTCTGAGCCGTTCCCGCCGAGAAGATACCGGCGGGCCGAAATCCCGGAATATTCAGCGCGCCCCTCGGCCTTTCCCTGCATCCCATTGCCAGAATAACTGCCCTAGCCCGAATCTCGAACAATCCTTCTTCTCTGTTCATGGCTGTCACTGCCTTATCCCGGCTGATCTCCATGACCATTGTATTTAATTTGTACTCGATATCCAGTTCCAACACCTGCCGGATGAATCTCTCCGCATATTCAGGACCCGTCAGCTCCTCCTTAAACGTATGCAGCCCGAAACCATTATGGATACACTGGTTCAGGATACCGCCAAGCTCCCTGTCCCGCTCCAGAATCAAGATCCGGCCTGCCCCGTTCTTCTTTGCGGCAACCGCTGCCGCAAGCCCCGCCGGGCCTCCCCCTATGATCACTATGTCTGCCCATGTACTGTCTATCATGCCTTGTCCCTCCATGTATCCTTATTAGTCCCAGCAAGTATCTTCGACGTTCTGCCGGACTTGGTGATCTCTCTCATATCTGTATTCCATTCCCTTGCCAGGATCTCCATCACTCTCGGAGAACAGAATCCGGCCTGACAGCGTCCCATCCCTGCTCTCGTCCTGCGCTTTACTCCGTCTAATGATCTCGCACCGAGAGGGCGGCGGATCGCATCCACGATCTCGCCCTCCGTGATCATCTCACACCGGCAGATGATGTTTCCATACGCCGGATTCTCCTTTATCAGCCTGGCTCTCTCTTCCTTAGACAGCGTATGGGGCTTTACGATCCCTTTCCTGACAGGGTTAAATGATTCCTTCTTCGATAATCCCATCCGCTCCTGCAAGATACCTGCGATCCGCTCTCCGACCGCAGGACAGCTGGTAAGCCCGGGAGATTCTATACCGGCGCAGTCAATGAAGCCCGGAGCATCTTCTAATTCCTCTATGATAAAATCATCTCCCGCCTCATGCGCCCTAAGTCCCGCAAATGAAGTGATCACCTGCCTAAGCGGCAGATTCTTTGCATTCATCCCGACCTTGCCAAGAACCTGTTCAAGTCCTTCCCTGGTCGTATTCGTTCCCTCTTTGTCCTCAATATCTACAGCAGTCGGCCCGAGAAGCAGGTTGCCGTGCGCCGTCGGCGCCACCAAAACTCCCTTGCCAAGCTTCCCCGGAAGAGTAAAAATCGTACTTTTCACATGGCTTCCGGCGCTTTTATCCAACAGGCAGTAATCTCCCCTTCTCGCCGTGATCTGTATCTTGCGGCCGCTGACCATATTGTGAAACCGGTCCGCATAGACTCCGGCTGCATTTACCACAAACCGGGCAAAGAAGCTTCCCTGATCTGTAACAAGCTCATATCCCTCATGAAGCCGTCTGATCTCCTGCACTTCTGTATTGAACCTGAATTCTATACCGTTGGCATACGCATTCTCCGCCAGAGCAATATTCAGTTCAAAAGGACAGACGATCCCTCCCGTCGGCGCGTACAGAGCGGCATATACATCCTCCGCCGCATTCGGCTCCTTCTTTAGGACCTCATCCCGTCCAAGGATCTGAAGGCCTTGGACGCCGTTAGCTCTTCCTCTGTCATACAGCTCTTGCAGACCGGGCAGCTCATCTTTGCTCTTGCAGATCACAAACGAACCGTTGCGCACGAACGGAATATCCAACTCCTCCGACAGCAGTTCCATCCTCTCATTTCCGCGCAGATTCATCTGAGCCTTCAGCGACCCGACCGGCGCGTCATACCCGGCATGGACGATCCCGCTGTTGGCTTTGGAAGTGCCGCAGCACACGTCTTCTTCTCTTTCCAGAACACATGCTCTTATCTCATACCGCGACAATTCTCTTGCAGCAGCACATCCTGACACCCCGCCGCCGATAATTATTACTTCGTATTCATACATCTTCCTAACTCCTCCTAAGTTATTCTATTCTTATATCATCCTATTCTTAAGTCATCCTAATTCTTATATCATCCTATTCTTAAGTCACCCTATTCTTATATCATCCTATTCTTAAATCATTCTATAGAAAATCTTTCCTAATAGAATAAGAAGAGTCAGCAAACAGACGCATCTCTCTCAATGCGGCGATTGCCTGACTCTTCTCTCGTGCAATTCTCTATTCGATTGACTTCACACCCTATACCTCTTCCTTCGCCCAGCCGTAAGCGTACTTGACCGCCTTATTCCAGCCCTTGATCTTCCTTGCCCGTTCTTCTTCTAAAATGGCAGGGTCGAAGGTCCTGTCGATCGCCCAGTTCTTAAGCACATCTTCCTTACTCTTCCAATATCCCACTGCCAGTCCGGCCAGATATGCGGCTCCCATGGCTGTCGTCTCCACACACCTGGGACGCTGCACCGGTGCGTTGATGATATCCGCCTGCGTCTGCATCAGGAAATTATTGGCGCTGGCTCCTCCGTCTACCTTAAGCGACGCCAGAGATATACCGGAGTCCGCCTTCATTGCCGCCAGCACATCATTGACCTGATAGGCAAGGGATTCCAATGTCGCACGGATGATATGGTACTTATTCACCCCCCGGGTGATTCCCACGACAGTCCCCCGCGCATACTGATCCCAATGCGGCGCTCCAAGTCCGGTAAATGCCGGCACAACATAACATCCGTTGGTGTCCTTCACCTTCCTGGCCATATATTCGGAATCCGCAGCCGAATCGATCAGGCGCATCTCGTCGCGCAGCCATTGGATCGCCGCGCCCGCAACAAAGATAGAACCCTCCAGCGCATAATTCACCTTGTTATCTAATCCCCATGCAATCGTTGTAACCAGTCCGTTCTTCGAGAAAACTGGCTTCTCCCCTGTATTCATCAGCAGGAAGCATCCTGTCCCGTATGTATTCTTGGCTTCTCCCGCCGTAAAACAGGTCTGCCCGAACAACGCCGACTGCTGATCTCCCGCAGCCCCGGCGATCGGAATCGGCCCGCCCAAGAAAGAAGGATCCGCCTCTCCGTAGATGCAGCTTGAAGGCTTCGCCTCCGGGAGCATACATCTGGGGATATCAAGCTCTGCCAGAATCTCATCATCCCATTCCAGCGTATTGATATTAAAAAGCATCGTCCGGGAAGCATTGGAGTAATCCGTCACATGGACCGCTCCCTTCGTCAGCTTCCAGATCAGCCAGGTCTCCACGGTTCCGAACAGAAGCTCTCCGTTCTCGGCTCTCTTCCTCGCTCCCGGGACATTGTCAAGTATCCATCTCACCTTGGTTCCGGCAAAATACGCGTCGATCACAAGCCCTGTCTTCTCTCTGAACTTATCCGTCAATCCCTTTTCCTTCAGAGAATCACAGTATTCCGATGTTCTTCTGCACTGCCATACGATCGCATGATAGATCGGCTCTCCCGTGTTCTTATCCCACACGATCGCAGTCTCTCTCTGGTTCGTGATCCCTATCGCCGCAATATCCTCCGCCGATACCCCGATCATATTCATCGCTTCCACTGCCACTCCCATCTGGCTCGCCCAGATCTCATCGGCATCATGCTCTACCCAGCCGGGCTTAGGGAAATACTGTCTGAATTCCCGCTGAGCAACGCTGCACATCCTCCCCGCCTCGTCAAAAAGAATACACCTGTTACTGGTTGTCCCGGCATCTAATGCCATTACATACTTGGCCATATCGTCTCCTCCTGTTCTCTGCTATGCGATCCCGTATTCTGTCTACATCTGCCATACTTCCCGATTCGTCGTAGACACTGCGATTGCGCCGGCATCAAGCGCTCCCATCACCGATTCCTTGTCTGTGATCAGCCCTCCCGCTATGACAGGGGTCCTGGACGATCTGCAGACCTTCTGTATCACCTTAGGCATCAGCCCGGGAAGCACCTCTATAAAATCCGGCTTCACCATATGCTGCTGCTGTCTTATGCTCTCCAATGCCATAGAATCTATCAGGAAATACCGAAGAACCGTGCACAGGGACAACTCCTTCCCGCGGCGGATTAATGACGGTTTGGTCGTAATGATCCCGTCTGCCTGCGTATTGCTTCTGATAAAGTCCACCGCTACTTCCTTCGGGCTTAATCCCGTGATCAGATCCACGTGCACCATGGCCATCCGTCCCGTCTCCTTCACCCGCTCCACGATCTCCCCGATGGAACAGATGTCGCCGAACAAGATAAATACAACCTTGATATCTTCAAGCCTGCAGCATATCTTAAGACCATCCATATCCTTCACCGCCGCAACAACAGGATTCTCCTCAATCGCATCATAATACTTCCTGTCCATCTCTTCTCCTCTCGTCTGCTATGGCAAAAAAAGAGCAAACTTCACAACAACACCTCTGCTGTACTCATTCGCTCTCCTAATCTCATCACTGCTATTTAACTGCTATAACTATATCATAACAAAGCGAATTTCACAACTATTTTTTAAGCCTTTTCTCTGACCTTTTTCTTTGATATACAACGGCGGCAATGCAGCCCGCGCCTGTCATCCCCAGTATGATCTTCCATAGCCCGTACCTTGGGATTTCTTCTGATCTGCTTTCCGCCTGCTTAACCGACGCTTCCGTTCCTGTTCTGACAGGTTCTCCTAACATCTTCCTTAACGGACCGGAAAACTTATGAAGAAGGCCTTTCCTGCGCGCTATGGTAAAATCCGTCCGCGAGACCGCCCGGTTGCCCGCCCTGTCGCATGCTTTTACCACAATCTCATAATTCCCGCATTCCTTCATAGAATATGAATAATGCTTCTTCCGGCCTCCTACCTTCTGCACTTCCCCGTTAATACGGATTTCCTCAATATAGTCCTCCTGATCTGCTAACGATACCTCTAATTCCTTCTCTGGTTCATAGGTCTCCCCTTCCTTCACATTCCCGAATAAGATCTGCGGCGCCGTGCGGTCAATGGAAAAATCTGCCTCCGCTCTGCCCATATTCCCGGCTGCATCCTCCGCCTTCACCTCCAGCACATGCTTCCCCTCTCTTAATACATTTTCCCCGATATGATAAGGCTTCCCGTCCAGATAGACCGAGTAGGTATAGCTGGTAAAATCCTGAACCGCCTCTTCTGCCGGATATTCCCAGCAAAAGCTCTTCAAATACTGCCCGTCCACCTCGTCTACGTGCCGGATGACCGGATTCTCGCTGTCAATGATCACCTGTCCTCTGCCGCTGCTCTCGTATCCTGCCTGATCGCACGCGCTGACGCTCAGATGATAGATTCCGTCCTCCGACAAGGTCTGCCGGACGCTATACCCACCGGCATCTTCCTTCCATTCTCCCGCCTCCAGGAATTCGACTCGTCCCTGCGGATCCTCCCGTCTGGCGCCGGCTTGCTTCTCTCCAATAATATTCTCCTCTTCGATCCGGTACGCTACCTCCACCGGACGGCTTGTGATCATATAATCCTCGATCCCTTCTATCGAGGTTCTCGGCGGGTTCTGATCAATATAGAATCCCCATGTCTCCTCCGAAGTATTTCCGGCCCGGTCTCTCACCCTCGCCTTCACCGGCACCGCCTTTCCCTCTGCCGACGCAAATGAGATCAGAAAACCTGCCGGAGACTTCCTGCTGCTTCCGATCAAACGGCTGCCCAGGAAGCAGGATACTTCCTCAATCTGACTTCCCCGCTCCCCGTCTTCGCCCAGAACGGTGATAAATACCTCCTTCTGATACCAGGCGTCCGTTCCCATAGGCGCCTGAACCCTGACAGACGGCGCCGACGTGTCGATCAGGAATGTCTTCTCCAGTACATACTCTTCCTGACGCTGTCCCTCTTCATCTTCCATCCATATTGACAGATGATTCCTCCCTTCCCTGAACCAGTTCTTTTCAACTCTGAGCTCATCGCCGTTTGTGTTCAGCTCCCCTTCCTTCTTATGACCGCTGCCGTCTGTGAAACAATATCTGGTCGTCCCCCTGTTGCTGACGTGGCGCACCTTTAGTTCCGGTCTGGTCACATAATATCCGTTCTGTCCGTCCTGCGGCGGAATGGATACCTCAAATTCTTTGATCTCTTCTTTCTCACCCTCTCCCGATCCGTCTCCAGGGTCCTTATCCGTATCATCCTTATCCCCGCCGGGGTCCTTATCTTCTTCCGACCCGTCTCCAGGGTTTTTATCTTCTCCTTCTCCGGGGTTCTTATCTTCTCCTTCTCCCGGTTCCTTATCCGTATCATCCTTATCTCCGCCGGGGTTCTTGTCTTCTCCTTCTCCGGGATTCTTGTCTTCTCCTTCTTTATCTCCGGGGTTCTTGCCTTCACCCGATCCGTCTCCCGGTTCCTTATCCGTATTATCCTTATCCCCGCCGAGGTTCTTGTCTTCACCCGATCCTTCGCTTGGACTCCTATCTTCTTCTCTGTCACTGGAATTCTTATCTTCGCCCAGGCTTTTTCCAACTTTGTTCCCGTCCTTTGAAGAATTCTTACTGGGTTCATCTTTGTCTTTGCCGGGATTCTTACCGGCTTCATCCTTCCCTGATCTGCTCTTTGACGCCGCCGATATGCCGCCTCCTTCGGATCTCATAAATTCGATCCCCTTCTCTTTCGCATATGCCGGTTCCATGACCGACGGCTGCTGCCAATAGATCATTCCCAGTATCACCAATAATGCCGCCAGCTCTCTCATCTTCCTACCCATACGCTATCACCCTCCACTTGTATTTCGTATTCTCTTTGCAACTTCTGAAACTCTTCCTTCTCCAGAATCTCCGGCCTCTGACCGATATATTCCCGTATCGTCTGAGCGCACAGCTCCCGCTCTACGGCAGCATCCTGGCACAGCAGCCGGATATGCATGATCTTAAGCTCGTCCGACTCCTTCTGTTCTTCAATGCCCCGGATACATGTATCCAATGCTCTGTCTTTCTGACCGCAGATCTCATATAATACGGTGATCTTCCGATATGTTTCCTCTCTCTTTCTGCTGTCTTCCGTCTGTTCCAGCAGCTCTTCATAGATACGCGCGGCCTCCTCCGGCACGTCTGCCCGCTCACAGGCAGACGCCATATACTCTTTCACCTCTTTCGCCTCCTCACTCTCTCCATCCAACGTATCCAGACAGATTTTACCCAGACGAAGCACCGCCTCCGCCGACCGCCTCGTATTCAGCAGGCCGTATCCCCTGATCAGGCACCGATACCAGCGTTCCTCGCTTCCCTCCGGCGCTTCTTCCTCGAGCTCTTCCAGATACCCTTCCAGATCCTTCGACGCTTTTCTCTTCCCGAGAAGAGCCTTCACAATCTCCTGCAGATCTCTCGCCGCCGCGTTCTCATCCTTAATTTTATCAAGGTAATACAGGCTCTCCTCATAATCCCCCACATCCAGGATATACGCCAGGGCAAGCTCCATATATGCGGTGTTATCATCCGGGCGGACGGCTTTGCCTTCTATGCCGTCCTCCCAGGTCTCCTTTTGCGGCGCCAATTCCTCCGGTTCCCTTATCTCCCGGGCCGCAAGCGAAGCTTTCACTTCTTCCGGCCGTTTCCCCGGATGGGTAAGATCACTGAGCTTCCACGCCGCGGCAAGCAGCAATACTGCTCCGGCGATCATGAACATCCTCTTTTTTCTGATACGGCTGTGCTTTGTCTTTTTTCTATATTGTGGAATATTTCTTCGAATTTCTGCTGCACTTTGATATGCTAATTTAGATTGATATTTCAGACATTTTGATATGATCTTTTGAAATCTTCTCTCCTCCCGCCTGTTAAGCGGAGGCTGCGGGCCCGTCACCGACAGGATATACTGGATGGTCTTCCCCATCCCGTAGATGTCAAGTTCCGTGCTTGCCCTCTGATAATATGTCTCCTGCGCCGGGAGAAAGCATTCACGAACCGTTCTCTTCTGCATGAATTTTAGATGCTTCTCGTTCGAACCCGCTTCCATATCCAGGAAATACGGCTTCCCCTCCCTTGTGATCACAATGCTGTACGGATTGACATACTGATAACACGGCTTCTTCCTGCACTTATGTATCATGCCCAACTGACCGGCTATATCCCGGAGCAGGGAAAACAGACGGCCTTTCCCGATCCCCGGCTGCTCCTTAAGCCAGCCGGCCAATACCCTTCCCTCAACACATTCCGAGCTGATATAACAGGTCTGTCCATGCTCGATCAGACGCAATACGTCATATTCTTCTTTTGACGCCATTCGCACCACCTCTTTTTCTTCGGCATACAGGTATGCCATACATAACCTCTTGACTATAAAATTACTAATGGGAAACAAAACATCGAACTGCCAGATACGGTAGATTCTATTGAATATTAGAGTGATTTATATATTACTCGATTTCAGATGAAAATACAAGTGCTTTTTTAAAAAAATACCCGGCAGTTTGTCCGAAAATATATTCGGACAGTCTGCCGGGAAATCCTTGCTTCTACATATGATCCTATCTACAGCTTAATTCTGCAGTATACAGGCTGCTTGTACGATCCTATCTGTAGCTTAATTCTGTAGGTGTATACAGATGTCTCGGAATACCGTCAACCATAACCGGTGACACATCGCCCTGGATCAGCGGTTTTACATAGGAGATGAACTCATTCGTCACATAAGTGCCTTCCTCATTCACCCACTCTCTCGGTACAAGCTTCTCATCATTGGCGATCTTGTGAACATCCTTCACTTCTGTTCCGCACTGATACGGATCATCAGACAATCTCTGAAGGACTACCATCTTGCCTGAATCGCCCTCGTCCGCTGCCTTCACAGCCGCGCCGCCTACCTGGTAAGCCTCCAGGATATCCACGCGGGATGCCGCATGTGATGCGGAACGCTGCAATGTGCTGAGCTCGATAGCACGCGTCTTGCATCCGATCTCGCCTGCGATAAAGCTTGCAAGATAAGAAGCCGTTCCCGACAGCTGCTTATGTCCGAACGCATCCACAAAGTCAATGCTGTTGCCAAGCTCACATACATATGTGCCGTCTGCCGTACGGATTCCTTCGGATACCGCAACCACGATAGACGTCTTCTTCGCTACCAGCGCCTTCACCCTCTCGCTGAAGCTATGAAGATCAAACTCGATCTCAGGCAGGTAGATAAGGTCTGGGCCTTCACAGTCCTCACCCATGGATAATGCCGCAGAACCGGTAAGCCATCCTGCATTCCTTCCCATAATCTCCACGATCGTAACGATTCCTTTCTCATGCTCCAGACAGAATCCGTCGCGGATGATCTCTTTCATTGATGTTCCTATATATTTTGCAGCACTTCCGTATCCCGGCGTATGGTCTGTCAGCGCAAGATCGTTATCAATTGTTTTAGGACACCCGATAAACCTTGTTGAAAATCCTGTAATTATCGCATAATCAGACAGCTTCTTGATCGTATCCATGGAATCATTGCCGCCGATATAGATAAAAGCTTCAATATCCAGCTTCTCAAGGATCTCAAAAATCTTGTCGTACACTTCTCTGTTCTCATGGATCTCTGGCAGCTTATAACGGCATGACCCTAAAAATGCCGCCGGTGTCCTCTTCAATAATTCCGCGTCCAATTCCGTCTTAATGTGGTCTGCCAGATCGATATATCTCTCCTCTAACAACCCCTGAACGCCATGAAGCATACCGTATACCTTCTTCGCTCCGCGGTCCTTGGCTGTACGGTAAACTCCGGCAAGGCTTGAATTGATCGCTGCCGTCGGTCCTCCTGACTGTCCAACAATAACATTTCTTTTCATATTAGTGATTCCCTTCTTTCCTTAAAAAATTGCTGACGATAGTAATATCTTAGTATATTCTGACGTAAATGTCTACACAAAATAACCTCAGTTACAGTCGAAAAAACATCCTGCGCAACAGTTCAGGCAAACTGCCCTGCTGCCATCCTAATCCGGCGCATCTGCAACCGCGGTCTGTGCATAAATATATCCCTTCATGCATCCGTTGCCGGCGACATCAACCACTTCCCCGTCTTCCACCTCTGCTTCCATCCGGCAGTGATTCTCGCACACCTCACAATTGATCGTCTTCTTCTCCATAAAGGAATTCCCCTCCAAATACGTCATAGTATGATAAAAGTCCTCACAGGCAATCTGCAAGGACTTCCAACGTGGGCGAGAGGATTCGAACCCCCGACCTTTTGGTCCGTAGCCAAACGCTCTATCCAGCTGAGCTACGCCCACATAACACACATCTATTTACAACGATATTAATTATAGACTATTTGCCTGCAAATGTCAATATATTTTTAATTAATTTCCTGATTTATTGTCACCTTTATTGTCACCTTATCGTAACAGCTTATCGTAACAGTTCAGACAAGCTGACCTGTTACCGTCTCTTTAAACCAATCTGGACTGATTATTTTGTTGATATCTGGACTTTTCAAAGTATCCACCTTAATGTTAACATAAGCTGTACACCGACAAACTCCTGGTAAAGAGAGGATGATATAAATATTATGACGAAAAAGATAGCAGTAATCAATGATCTGTCGGGTTTCGGACGCTGTTCGCTCACCGCCGCCATCTCCGTTCTCTCCGTGATGGGCATACAAGCCTGCCCTCTTCCGACAGCAATACTTACCGCCCAGACAGGATATCCCAGCTACTATTGCGACGACTGTACTGATAAGATGGAGTATTACCGCCGCGAATGGGCGAAAATGGAGCAGCATTTCGACGGGATCTATACCGGATTCGTAGCAAGTGAAGAACAGATCCGCCAGATCTTCCGTTTTATCGGCACATTCAAATCCCCCGATACCTTCCTTCTGGTCGACCCTGTCATGGGCGACGACGGGGATACTTATTGTATGTATACTCCGTCCCTTCTGGCGCAGATGAAGAAACTGGCTTCCATGGCAGACATCATCACACCCAACCTGACAGAATTATGCCTTCTGACCGACGCCGGCTATCATGCGCTGACCGGCCAAAAGGACACCCGCAAGATGATGCAGGCGATCCAGAAGCTCGGACAGGAATTCTGCCGCACGGGCCCCGCAGCCGTAGTCGTTACCGGAATTCATTTCCTTGATGACAGCGGCGGCAGACAGATGGGTAATCTGTATATTAATGAGGAAGGCTCTTCCCTCTTCTCCTTCCCATACGTCGGCGGCAGCTATTCCGGGACAGGGGATCTGTTCGCATCCTGCATGGCCGCCGGTATCGCACGGGGCGACTCTGTGCCTTCCATTATCAAGACGGCCGGCAAATTCCTGGAACTCGCCCTGAAGGACTCGGTCCGTGAACAGGTGCCGCGCAACGACGGAGTAAATTATGAGAAATATCTGCCCCTTCTGATCGAATCATCCCATATGCCGGATTAACCGGTCAGCCCAAGGAACATGGAGATCCTTGGGCCATGTTTTTATATACCGCAGAACCAAAAACTGAATTCCATCTTCTTGCTCACATCCAACAGATATTCAGGATGCGTCAGCGCGCCCCAGCTATCGTCTCCCGCAATGCCCATCTGGCCTTTCGCGGCGCGCACAACTGTATAGTGCACCTCCGGAAGCTCATACGGATGCATTGCATTCTCTAGCTCATGAGGCGTATACGGCAGAGCCGAGAAGGTCATCGGTCCGTTCTCACTGGTCATGGCAAAACGCATTCCCCGGCCTTTGCGGTCGCAAACTTCCGCATACCTTACCTCTTCCTTGCTGCCGCATTCCTGCGGAACAAGATATGCCGCCATATTATCCTTCACCAGATTCTCATAGATACCAAGCTTCGCCCCCTTCTTACGGTCCGCATAGGTCTCGGCAGGTCCAAGCCCATACCATTTCACATGATCATAATCGGCGCTCAGCTTAAACATCATACCGAATTCCGGCATATCTCCCAGTTCCTTTACCGGATCATAGGTAAGGGTCGTCTTAACGCAGCCGTCCCCGAATACCTCGTAGGCAACCCGGCACTGCGCCGCCGGTATCGTACAGAGATTATATGTGAACGCAACTTCGGCGCTGTCTGAATTCACCTTGACTTCCGGCCTGCATGGAGCAAACAGTTCCTCTCCCGGCGCTTTGTGGGATATATACATACTTGCGATCTTCCACTGTGCATAGCGGCCCTGCATCTGATTCCCGCAGTCATTATCGACCGGCGCCCTCCAGAAATTCGGCTTCGGTACTGCCTCCAGCATCTCTCTTCCGGCGTACCGATAAGATACCAGACCTCCTGACAGGATGGAAAACATCACTTCAAAATGTTCCCCTCTCACACCGATATTATGCGTGCTCTGTATCACTGTCACGCCCTTCCTGCAGGCCTTCGCCATACCCTTGCAGCAAGCGCCCTCGCAGGCACATGACGCGTCCTCGACCGAGTACACATACTGTCCGAACGCAACCTCGTGTCCTCTCTGCGCCCAGATCTGGTCTTCCTTCGTATGGAAGGAAACCGTAACCGTATACTCTCCGGCAACAACCTCCTCAGGAACCGGAAGCGCATAAACTTCTGATGTAAGAGGCTCTACACAGGTTTCAAGAGCAGCCCGTCTTACAACCTTGCCGTCCCTCGCTACAGTGACCCGGCACTCGAAGGTATCTGTATTCACGAACAGATTCTTGTTGATAACTTTGACCTCTGACCGGCCGACCTCTGCCGTAATATTCTGATAATTAAACTTCACTTCCTGCATCTTCGGGGATGCTTCACGATCTCCGTATACGATTCCGTTGCCGCTGAAATTATAATCCGTCGGACGCTCGCCGAAGTCGCCGCCATAAGCCTGGAAATCCTTACCGTAACGGTCCTTCTTATAGATGGACTGATCGATATAATCCCAGATAAATCCGCCCTGATACAGAGGCTCCGTATCCGTAAGATCGGTATATTTATGCATGGCGCCGCAGGAATTCCCCATGGCATGCGTATATTCACAGCAGATAAACGGCTTGCTTCTGTCCTTGGCAAGGAATTCCTTGATCCCTTCTACCGGCGTATACATCTGACTCTCCATATCACTGGTGTCATTATACCGGCGGTCATGATGCACTCCTTCATAATGAACCAGACGGGTCGGGTCAAGCTTCCTGAAGAGCTGCGACATCTCATAGATGTCCCTGCCGCCGTAGGATTCATTTCCGCAGGACCAGATCAGGATCGCCGGATGATTCTTATCCCGCTGATAAGTGGAGTTCACACGGTCCAGCATCATCTCAAGCCATTCCGGCCTGTCATTGGGAACCACCTCGCTGAAATCACCGGTCATCATCCCCGTATCCCAGGTTCCGTGGGATTCCAGGTTATTCTCATCGATCATGTAGATACCGTATTCATCACACAGTCTGTAGATCAGGGACGCATCTGGATAATGACAGGTACGGATCGCATTGATATTATTGCGCTTCATAGTCTCCAGATCCTTGCGAAGCTCTGCCTCACTCACATGACGCCCGCTCACGGCGCTGAACTCATGGCGGTTCACGCCCTTGAACACGATCCTCTTCCCGTTCAGAGTCATGATATGATCCTTCATCTCGAAGCGCCTGAACCCAACCTTCTCCGGGATGATCTCCTGAAGTCTGCCTTCGGCGTCATAGATCTCGATCGTCAGATCATAGAGATTCGCCTCTTCCGCACTCCAAAGCTTCGGCTCCTCCACCGTCCAGGAATAGGCGTTCTCTGCCTTAAGCTGCTTCTCCTCCCGGAAGATGACTTGTCCGTCTCTTTCAAGACAGAATACTGCCTTCCCTGCTTCGGCGTTCCCGGAGATCATCATCTCCATCTGAATATCAAGCGCCGCTTTCTTCAAGGTCTCATCCGGGACCGCACGGATCCCAAGATCCCTCACATGCACATCCGGCACCGTATACAGGTACACATCCCTGTAGATACCTGAGAAACGGTAGAAATCCTGATCCTCGCACCAGCTTGAAGCAGTCCACTTGAAGACCTGTGCCGCCAGCTTATTCTCCCCTTCCGTCACATAGTCGGTCAGTTCGAATTCTGACGGCGTAAATGTATCCTCACTATATCCTATGAATTCACCGTTCAGCCACAGCGCAAGTCCGCTCTCCGCTCCCTGGAAGGAGATAAAAAGCCTTCTGCCCTTCATCCTCTCCGGTACGGTAAAATACTTCACATAACTTGCAACCGGGTTGAAATACTCTGGAATCTCTCCCGGCTTGATGTCGTCGTGTCCTTCCCAGGGATACTGCACATTCGCATACTGCGGCACATCATATCCTTCCATCTGGATATGCGCCGGAACATGGATGTCGTCCCATGACTTGCAGCAGTAATCCGCCGCCTCAAATCCCTGCACCGCAGACTTGTAATTTCTGGCATAATGAAACTTCCACAATCCGTTCAGACTCTCTTTGAAGCTCTCATGATCCGCTTCCGCGTCCAGCGGCCGGGCATAATATCTGTGATCTGAATGGGCGTCCAGCCTTCCATCCCGGAAATACTGCGGATCTTTTAACTTCTCATAATCGAAAATATGGCTCATAAATGACTTCCTCCTGTAAATGAAATGAAATAAAGTTAGAAACATCTGTCCCTGGTATCATTATAATGATACACGGACCGCTCTGCATTTCATGCTCGCGCGATCCTAAAATATCTAGTATCATTATATTATAGATGGACAAGAAAAAGTGTAGTATGTTAAACTAAATAATATAACATTTTGAAACAGGTGACAAGTATGCCCATACATTTTAGAAATTCTCCCGTCAACGAGCCGTTCATCTTCGACTCCATCGGGAATCGCTGGAGTCAGGACCGCGTACTGCGTCCTACAGGCTATCCCCTCTATCACTACCTGCATACAGAACAGGGGCGGGGGATCATCCGAATCCAGGAACAAGACTATATCCTGAACGAAGGGGAAGGGATCCTGATCGCGCCTTTTCTAAAGCATTCCTATGTAAAGGACAGCGAAGAATGGTTTACCTCCTTCGCCACCTTTACCGGCACCATCAGCGGCAGTATCGGCAATATGGTCGGAAACAGGCCCTTCATATTGATAGAAAAGGAGCAGGGCGCCCGCATCCGCGGCATGATCGACAGTATCATGAGAGAATGGGATTCCCTGTCCTCTGATTCACATACACTGTCCATCAGATGCTATTGTCTTCTGATGCATTTTGCAGATACCACGCATGCACGCGTACTTGCCAAGGAACCTCTGTATCTGCGTTATGTAGAACCGGTGCTAAAAGATATCGAAGCCCGCTACGCATCAGAACTTACCGTACAGGAATTAAGCCGGAAGGTCTATATCACTCCCCAATACCTGTCCCGTCTGTTCAGGCGTTTCCTTGGCTGTTCGGTCTACGAATACCTGACTGTCTACCGGATCAACCGTGCCAGGGAATTCCTGGTCTCCGACCCGCGTATGGAGGTCCAGCAGATCGCCCGCAGGACCGGTTTCACCGATACCAGCCATTTTATCGCCATGTTCAAAAAAGCCGCCGGGATCACGCCCCTCGAATTCCGCAAGCTCAATTAGGGCCGAATACCTTTTGCCCTAAGCTTCTTACATATTATTAAAACCAGGAGGTCATCAAATGTACAATTATAAGATCGTAGAACAGGTAATCCGCAAACCGAAACCGCTGACAGGCGTTCTCCGCACAGTCATGCTCATTTTCGCGGTGATTCTTCTGCTGCTCGGCATCATTCTCTCTCAGGGCTTCATGCTTCCGGGCTTTCTTCTTGTGGCGCTTTATTACTTCTACAACACCTACAGCCAGAAGGAATACGAATACATCCTGGAGGATAACCATCTGACCATCGATGTGATCTTTGGAAAAAAACACCGCAGATCCGCCCATTATCTGGATATGGATGCCCTGGAAGTCCTTGCGCCCAACTGGCATGACTCCGTGGCCAGATACCGCAGGAACGGCGGCAGTATCCGGCTTCCCAAATACGACTATACTTCCTACGAGGAGGATACCCCCTTCTACACGATGATCATTACGGAAAATAAAGAAAAAATCAAGCTGCTCCTTGATCTGAACGACAATATGCTTCAAATGATCAAAAGACGGTATCCCGACAGAGTATTCTTATAAATTAACCAAAAAAAACATCATATCTTGTCGAATCCCATACAAAAGCACTATTAATGGTTGAATTTGATCACTATACAGTCGATTCTGCAAACTATACGCCCATTTATACTGATATAATAACCTCATACAAAGTGCTTTTAAAAGGAGGACAAAGATTATGAAGAAAAAGTTACTTTCAGTATTACTCGTAGGAGCCATGGCATTTTCACTTGCTGCCTGCGGCGGCGGCGGTTCAGACGACGGCAGTTCCGGCAGTGGGGATTCCGGTTCTGATGAAGGCGGCTCCTCAGGCGGGGATAAGCTGGTTGTATGGACCTGGGATCCGGCATTCAACATCCCGGCAATCGAAGAAGCCGGCAAGATCTACAAGGAGACCGTGAATGACAAGTTTGAACTGGAAGTCGTTGAGACTCTGTCTGACGACTGCGAGACTAAGCTTCAGACCTGTGCAGAGTCCGGGGATTTCGGTACTATGCCGGACATCGTTCTGATGCAGGACAACTCCTATCAGAAGTTCGTTTCATTCTACCCGGAAGCATTTACAGACCTGTCTGACAGCGGAATTGATTTTTCACAGTTTGCAGAAGGTAAGCTGAGTTACTCCACAGTTGACGGCAAGAACTATGGTGTTCCATTCGATAACGGCGCGGTTGTTTCCTGTTATCGTACAGACATCCTTGATGAAGCCGGATATACTATCGCTGACATCACCGATATCGACTGGGATAAGTTCATCGAGATCGGCAAGGTAGTAAAGGAGAAGACCGGCAAATACATGTTATCAGGACAAGCTAACAGCCAGGATATCATCATGATGATGCTTCAGTCCGCCGGCGCTTCCCTGTTCAACGAAGACGGCACACCGAACCTGGTTGGCAACGATCCTCTGAATGAGTGTATCGATATCTATCAGAAGATGGTAAAAGAAGGTATCTTCTATGAGGTTAATGAGTGGGATGAGTATGTATCCTCTATTACTAACGAGCAGTGTGCAGGAACTATCAACGGTAACTGGATCATGGCTACGATCATGGGTATGGAAGACACAGCAGGCCTGTGGGAGATCACCAATATGCCTAAGCTGGTTAAGACTGCAGATGCAACAAACTACTCCAACAACGGCGGTTCTTCCTGGTATGTAACCTCTAACTGCAAGAACACAGACCTTGCTTTCGATTTCCTTGCCAAGACATTCGCAGGAAGCGAAGACCTGTATTCAAACATCCTTCCTACAACAGGTGCAATCGGTACATGGGGACCTGCCGGCGAATCAGAAGCTTATCAGGCGCCGCAGGAATTCTGGAATGACAAGCCGATCTACTCTACGATCGTAGAATATGCTGAGCTGACGCCTACCAACAACACAAGCGCTTACTACTATGACGTTCGTGAAGTTATCTCTACAGCAATTCAGGATATCATGACCGGAGCAGATGCAGATTCAACCTTAGAGCAGGCTCAGGCAGATGCCGAATTCTACTATCAATAAGATGTTGTTATAAAACACGCAGGGGAACCGCCATGCGGTTCCCCTTTTTGTACACAAAATTTACCATATTGCGGTCTTTGACCGCAAAAAGTAACAAGCTTTGAGAACCAAGGGGGTTTGAAAATGGAACAGAAAAAGAAAGGTATGACCCTGATTGCAAAGCAGAAAGCCGCCGGTTGGGCTTTCCTCACCCCGGCAACCCTGATGATTGCAGTCATGAGTTTTTATCCCATGATAAGGGCCTTTATCCTCTCGTTGCAGACAGGTAAAGGCGCTAACTACAGATTTACCGGCTTTTCCAACTATGCGCGTATGTTTCAGGACAGGGTGTTCCTTCGCTCCGTCGGCAACACGTTTTTCTATCTGGCAATCCAGGTACCGATCATGCTGGTGCTCGCTATCCTGCTTGCACAGCTTCTGAACAACAGGGATCTTCGTTTTAAAGGTCTGTTCCGTACCTGTGTATTCCTGCCTTGCGCAACGTCTCTGGTTTCCTATGCGATCATTTTCCGTTTCCTGTTCGCGCAGGACGGTCTTGTTAACAACGCTCTGGTTAAATTAGGATTGCTGAGTCAGGGATATAATTTCCTCGGTACCGCCTGGTCGGCGAAGATGGTGATCATCATCGCGCTGGTCTGGAGATGGACTGGCTATAACATGGTATTCTACCTGGCCGGTCTCCAGAACATCGAATATTCCGTATACGAGGCCGCGAAGATCGACGGCGCCAACGGATGGAAGACCTTCTGGGGGATTACCGTACCGCTCCTGAAACCGACTATTATTATGACGTTCATTATGTCGATCAACGGTACATTACAGCTGTTCGACGAGTCTGTCAACCTGACAAACGGCGGACCTGCCAATGCGACGATCACAATGTCCCATTATATTTACAATACATGTTTCCTGCGTGCCCCGAACTTTGGTTATGGAAGCGCTATGGCATTCTTTGTATTTATCATTGTAGCAATCTTGGCATTTATTAATCTGAAAGTAGGTGATACACGTGACTGAGAAGAAGAACAAATCCATGATTCAGCGCAGACTGATTCCTACCTACATATTTTTGACGATTTTCTCCATCATCTCAGTGTTTCCGTTCCTGTGGATGATATCCGCTGCTACGAATAACTATATCGACATCTCCAAAGGACGCCTGATGCCGGGTGCGTTCGCAGCAGAGAACTTTCGGAATCTGGTTGCCCAGCAGCCGTTGGCACGTGCGATGACCAATTCTTTCGTATATGCCATCTCCGTGACGATCATATGTCTGTTCATCTGCTCACTGGCAGGTTACGGATTCGAGGTTTACCATGACAAATGGAAAGATAAGCTGTTCTCTATCCTTCTGCTTGCAATGATGGTTCCTCAGGTTGCGACTATGATCCCTCTGTTCCAGATGTTTTCGAAGGCAAAGCTTCTGAACACAACGATCGGTTTCTTCCTTCCGATGATATCGACGCCGTTCATGATCATGATGTTCCGTCAGAACGCAAGGGCATTCCCGATCGACATCATCGAAGCTGCACGTATCGACGGCCTGAATGAGATACAGATCTTCTTCCGCATGTTCTTCCCGACTATGAGATCGACCTATGCGGCGGCGGCTGTTATCACATTCATGAATTCATGGAACGCATACCTGTGGCCGAAGGTAATCATGACAGACGGCAAATCGCTTAACATGGTAATGTTGATCGCCAACACGATCGGCGGTTACAAGATCGATTACGGTATGATCATGATGGGCGTACTGTTCTGTTCTATTCCTACTATGATCGTATTCTTTGTATTACAGAAACAATTTGCAGAAGGTATTACCGGCGCTGTCAAGTAATAATGCATACCGCCGCGGATATCTGACGCTGCACCAGAACTATATATATCCGGCATGCTTCCCGCATAAGCGGGCTGCTTGCCGGATATATTATTACCCTCTTTTGACAAGAATGTACACAGTCAAGAGAGCGTATCAGGAGATGATGCACTTTGCTGTGCCTTCCGATCCCGGGGCGGGTTATATTATAGCGTCTGCTATATCTCTTCCTGCATCCTGCGGGCTTCCCTAAGGTCTTCTGCTATATCTCTTCCTGCATCCTGCAGGTCTCCTTAAGGTCTTCTGCTATATCTCTTCCTGCATCCTGCGGGCTTCCTCCAGGTCTTCCTTCGAGAAATTTCTCTGGAATGCCTCCGTCTGCTCTGCTGCTGTCTCCTCATCAGGAGTCCAGCCGTCCTTCCCCGTCGCATGGATTCCATATTTCTCAAACAGCGGGAATAATACTTCAAGCCGTCTGCAGAAATCCACGTATCCAGGCCGGTTACTGCCGCACCATCCGACTTCCGCCGAAGCCGCGAACCTCGGCCAGCACATCTCCTCCAGTCTCTCATTATCCCGGATAAATTCCGTCCAGATCAGGCACTCCGTACCAAGAACCGAATCCTCTCCCCGCTCCCCGAGCTCTACCGGGCTGGTCTCTATCTCATACACATCCTTCAGCGAATGCATGCTGTACGGATAATCGCAATAGCACTGATCTACCATAGAAAGCACCGCTCTTCCGCCTCTGTCAAGATGCGCCTTGATCTGGGCGTCCTTATCCTCCGTCCATAACTGCACCACAGTCTCCTTATCCAGATTCCCCCCGTACACCGCCTCATTCCAGACGATCGGTATTCTTCCCTTTGACAGCAGATAGGACGCGATACGATTGCAGAAATATCCCTGCAATTCCTGTTCGTTCTTAAGCCCTTCTTCTCTCATACGCTTCTGACAATGCGGGCAGGCCCTCCACCGTTCCTTCGGAGCCTCGTCTCCCCCGATATGAAAATATTGCCCCGGGAAAAGCTCCAAAAGCTCCTCTAAGAGCTCAAAGATAAACGTGAATGTCTCTTCCTTCCCTGCGCAGAAAAGCTCCTTGAAGATCCCTGCCCTCATACCGACCTCTACAGGCTCTCCAAGGCAGGACAGCTCAGGATATGCCGCCAAAATCGCCGTCACATGCCCCGGCATATCGATCTCAGGCACTACCTCGATCCCAAAACGCCCGCAGTATTCTATGATCTCTTTGACCTCCGCTCTGCTGTAATATCCTCCCTCCGTCTGATCGGAGTGATAATTCCCGAAATGATCTCCGCCGCGCACGGAACTGACCTCATGGAGCTTCGGATAGCGAAGGCTCTCAATGCGCCATCCCTGGTCGTCCGAGATATGCCAGTGGAAATAATTTAATTTAAATTCTGCCGACATTCGGATCATCTTCTTAAGCTCATCTACCGAAAAATAATGCCTTGCACAGTCAATATGGAAAGAACGGAACGGATAAGCCGGACGGTCCGTGATCTTCATACAGGGAATCATTTCCTTGTATATCATCCTCAATTGCTCTAAGGTCGTCCGTGCATAGAACAGTCCCGCGTCGCCGCTGCCCGTAAGTATGATTCTGTCCGCCATAATATCAATGCGGTATTCTTCCCTGGACAGTTCCGGGCAGAGACGCTCCTCCACCGGGGCATTCTGCGATGCAAAGCCGTCCGTAAATATAATCTTTTCTGGTCTTGGTAACATTTGCCTTCCTCCTCCTTGTTTCGCCCCCTCACCTTCGTTCGGCGGCATTTCGTCGGAAGACATTTTTATAAATGCTTCGCATTTGCCTTCCTCCTACCATCCTTCTTCTGAGTGGATCCAGTATTTTAATAGTTGTTGTTCGAAATTCTCGGGTCTCTTGCGCCATTCGCTCGGTGAGATCCCTGTGACTTGTTTAAAGTTGCGGTTAAATGTAGAAAGCGTAGCAAATCCGCATTTGCCTGCGATATCTGCCATAGATTCATCCGTATTCTTCAGGTAATTGCATGCCGTCTGTACCCTTACCAGGTTAATATACTCTAACGGGCTCATATTCATATATTCAGAAAACACTCTCCTGAAATGTGTCTCACTGATATGGCACCATCTCGCCAATTCTTCTACCTTAAGCGGCTCCATATAATGAAGCGTAATATAATCCAACGCTCTCGAGACAGGGATCGTTACCTTGCCGCTTATCTCCGCCAGTCCCTTATCATCCTGATTCTCCCTCGCGATACTCACCAGAAGCGCAACCATGATCCCCTTCGCTTCTTCCATATAAAATTCCTTCGTATCGCGCATGATATCCAGAAGCTCACGGATCATTCTCGCAAGATGGGGCGCCTCCTCCACTGCTCTGAATATTGCCCGGGAATTGATCCTGTGCAGCAGATATTTCATCCGCTTGACATTGCCTCCCTTCTGATATAATTCCTCCAGAATTCCTTCCACATCTACAAACATATATTCCCATCTGCTGATGGTACCCGGATCACTGTTCGTTGTATGCGGATAATTCTTTGGGATGATCGAGATCTCCCCTCCCGTATACCGGTAATCCCTCTCTCCCAGTGTAAGCGTCCCCTCGCCCGCATAACAATATCCGATCTCCAGATAATTATGAAAATGCAGATAATCAATATCCCTTCCATAGGACTGAACCCACTTCTGTCCGAGCAAAGCCAGGATCGGGCTGCCCTCCGGCATTCTGTAATATCGGAATTCTATCTTAGGTTTTTTCTTTTTCGGCATCTTATATCTTCCTTTCTATACCGATCCGCGGGGCATGTCTATTGCCTTCTCATTATCCATTTGCATGTCCATTGTCTTCTCATTATCCATTTGCATTCATCTTATGTTTTTCTTAAGAAATTTTATAAACATTTCCAGATTTTGACATACTTGTGTCACATTTGTTTTATATAATGAATTCATCAAATAAATGGAGACGGTAATCGTACTTCACATTACATAACAGTAGGTATGGTTACCGGACTTCGACTAAAGACAATCAGTTAAAATTTAGATAGATTTTTCATCCCCCTCCAGGGGCCGATGCAGCAGCATCGGCCCTCTTTCCTTATTATAACAAAAATTTGTTAAATTGGGTATTCCCTCTTTGCAGGTTCTTGTGTTATAATAAGTGAGCACGTTGATGCGTGTCCAATATCTTCAAACTATGCAGCGGTGGTCGAGATGGCTGATGGCATCTGCCTCGAAAGCAGAAGAGCCGCAAGGCTCCGGGGGTTCAAATCCCTCCCGCTGCGTTAAAAATCCGATACCCTTCTTTTTCGGCAGGGTATCGGATTTTTATTCCTTCCTTATCAAGATGCGGCGTGCCGCATTTCTCCACTTCGTCAAACTTATGGCTGCACCGTCATATATTCCTGCGGTACTAATAATTTCCAGTGTTTTCGTATATGTAACCCTGCCTGCGTCCGCTGTGCAGCCAGCAGAGAATTCCTCCATGCTGCCTCCTTCTCCCGTTTCGCTTTGTTGATGGCATCTACTTCTGCCACACGTTCCGGGGAATCGCTGCATCCTCCGATGTAGGTAACGCTTCCATCCTCATGAACGATTACCCCGCACGGCTGGTAGTCAAGTCCTTGTACCGCAAAGGACGCTTTCAATCTCGGAACAGAATTAAAGAAATCATCTATCTTGCTCTCATAATAAGCAGCCTTTTCCGGATCATTTGCCATCTGCTCCAGAATATTCGGTGCGATTACAACATCACTGCCGGTCATGCTCTTTCCCGCCCTGTCAAGGCTCTGCTGGTCTTTCTCAATGCTCTGGATTCTCACATTGCTATACTTCGACCTGAGATATTCCGTGTAAGCATCCACTTTTAATGTGTTCGCCGCCTCACCCGTTTTCTGCAGCTGTTCCGTGAACCCTGTCCCGTTTGTGTCTGTTTTCTGTGTCCTGCCGGCATAATGGTATGTCCCTTCCAAAGCATCGTTTACTCCTAAAATCCTCATAATAACTCTTCTGCATCTCCTTTTTACTTTTTATATCGGCAGAATCTCGGCACAGTCAACCGCAATGGAACGAAACCCTATTTGAAAGGGAACGAAAACAACATAATATATTAAGAATCATAAAACAACAGTTTACTAGGAGGGAATATATTAAATTTTAAGTATGGGAACACCGGAATTATATGTCTTATAGGGGATGGATCACGTTGAACATGTCGTATAATAATACTTCTTTTCTCCAATATTAACTCTAAAAATATCATCATATACATTATGTTTCCAGTGATATATAAATGGCATAATTTTTTCTATTTCCATCTCGTATCCCTTACCCATTATCTCTTTTTGAAGAGATACTTCTTCAAATCCGAAATAAACCAGATAAACATCCTTTATTCCAGCCTCATGCCTGCGTGTCGCTCCCATATCCCATTGCATCAGATAATCATCTACACGCATTCTTGTCAATAGCCCATCACGGACAAATGCCAACGGTCCCATACATTTAATTATTACGCCTGCCGCTAGGATAATAATTATCATTCGCAGCCGCCATTTATAGGTTAACTGTTTACCTTCCATATCATCTTCTCCTTCTTCACAAGGTTAATCAGTCTCCTTGGCTTACAGCAATTGCTCTTACTGATTCATCCATACTTCCCGTGCGGAAGCCTTCAAGATCCAGTGTCACATAGTTATATCCCAAGTTCTTAAGATATCCGGCAATATCTTCTCTTCGTTCTGTCACTCTGCCTATATCATCTGTGTCTACCTCCAGACGTGCGAGGTTCCCATGAACTCTCAGCCTTACATTTCCTAATCCAAGGCTTCTTAGATATGATTCTCCTTGTTCTACCTTACGCATAGCTTCATATGTAAGCCTGACCCCGTAGGGGAATCTGGTTGCAAGACACGGAGTAGACGGCTTCCCTGACACAGAGATCCCGTATTCCCCGGCAAACCTCCTTACATCAGCCTTCGTTAATCCGGCATCCGCCAGCGGGCTTACAATCCCAAGCTCACGGACAGCCCGGATTCCGGGGCGGTATACGTGAAGATCATCCTCGTTCGTTCCTTCCAGAATCCGAGATACGCCAAGCAGCTTCGCTTCTTTCTGAAGCTCCCGGAAAAGATATCTCTTGCAGCGATAACATCTATCTACAGGATTCTCTTCAATCCCCGCTCCCTCTAATTCGTCAATCCGCAAAACTCTGAACAAAGCGCCTGCCTCCTTTGCCACGCTCTCTGCCTCCTCCAATTCAGCCTTAGGATGCAGCATCGTGTGAAGCAGGATTCCGTAGACTTTCTTGCCAGTCTTCACTACTGCGTCACAGGCAAGCTTTAACAATAGACTGCTGTCAACGCCGCCGGAAAATGCAATGATCATATCCTCCAAGGCATACTCGGCAATCCGCCCTAATAATGCCTCTCTCTTCTCTTCATAACTGCCCATGGCCTTCTCCTTATCTCCCGAATATCAGCCCCAAAGCCATCTGTTACTTTATCTGATCATAGGCTTCCATCTGAACCTGTCTCCACACCTCCTGATATGGTAAGCGCTTATCTCTGCAAATATCCGCCACGCTCTCATATTCCGGGTACACTTTTATCCGTCCGTCCAAAGCGCCTGCGTGTGAAACGCCGGGTCTGCATACCTTTACCTTTGCAGTTCCCAGAGACGTCTCAACCGTCAGAATCTCCCGGCGCATCACCGCGCGTTCTAATCTGGCTCTCCGTATCCCAATCGTCGTAGTCTCCCTGAAAATGATCTCTTCCATCTCAAAAACCGTTTCCTCGGAACAGATCACATTCAACTGATATGCCGGACGGTTCTTCTTCATATATATCGGAATGTAGCTCACATCTCTGGCTCCTGCCGCGAAAAGCTGCTCCATCACATACCCAAGAACTTCTCCGGTACAATCATCAATGTTGCTCTCAAGCTTATAAATACTATCCCTCTCTGCCGCCTCAGCTTCGATCAGCATACCGCGCAGAACACTGGCTCTTCCGTAATCCCGCTTCCCGGCTCCCATTCCGCTTCTTAAGATCTTATACTTATCGGGGAGTCTGTCCGCGGTCCGAACCGCCGCCACGATCGCGGCTCCGGTAGGCGTTACCAGCTCTCCCTCCGTGTTCGTGATATGCAGGGCGATCCCATGCCGGCCTGCAATATGTACCACCGCCGGAACCGGTACGGGAATGATCCCGTGCTGGCATCTCACGGTGCCTCTTCCCTCGTACACCTCCGGCACGATCACCTCATCCACATCCAGATTATCCAGGCAGACTGCCGCCGCCACAATGTCTACGATTGAATCCACCGCTCCGACTTCGTGAAAATGCACCTCCTCTAAGGTCGTTCCGTGCGCCTTCGCTTCCGCTTCTGCAAGCACCTGGAAAATGTCCTGCGCAATTCTCTTCGCCCGCTCCGTAATACCGGAATTGAAAATAATCTCCCTGATCTCCTTAAGCCCGCGGTGAACATGGGCATGGCTATGACCTCCATGCGTATGTCCATGAGCTTCATGCGTATGCTCATGACCATACAGGTAATCATTATCATGATCATGATTCTCATGTACCTCATCTAGCACAACATGAAAATCACAGGCATCTAACCCGGATTTCTTCACTCTGCTGATCTTAATCTCAAACCCGGATACTGGGAGGCTCCTTAACTGTTCCTCCAAAAGCTTCTGATCCGCACCGAGATCGAGCAGCGCTCCCACCGTCATATCCCCGCTGATTCCACTGTAACACTCAAGATATAATGTCTTTCCCATCTGTATTTCTCCTTTTATATACTACAATTCCGGCGCAGCCTTACTCCATGGAATATACCCACATAGCCTTGATCTGGCCCGCTATCTCCGCAAAAACCCATTCCGTATCTGTGTTCTTTAGGCTAAATGGGTCATTCACTCTTACTTTACCGTCCGCATACTGTGTCAGCACAATAAAATGCCCGTTCTGCGTAAAATTCCCCGGGCCAACCGTACAGATGATCGGATGTCCCTGTTCTAACTCATCCCTCACCTGTTCCTCCGTCAGCTGCCCGTCATAACAGGATATATTCCAATTAGCGCTTGCTTCCTTCATAAAACGCCAATAGGTGTCATTGTTCTCGTCTATATAACCATTCTCCATTGCATATGCCGCCACCTTGGCCGGTGTGATAGTCGGATCGTTCAGAAGCCCTGACACTACCATGGCCATACAGGTGGGTCCGCAGCCGCTTACAGCCACAATGCTTGTCCCATAGACCGAGTATCCCCATCGTTCGTCCCACTGATACAGCTTCGGAATCTGTCCCTGAACCAAGTCGCCGTCTATTGTCTCCGCAGCCGGCTCATTCATCTTCTCCTCATAATGCGCTACAAAATTAACCGTCTCAGGATTCTTGTCCAGAAGCTCCGTTACGCTCTCTGGATACCCCTTCTCCTGCGCGATCCTTCTCACACGCGCAATCTTCTCCTCTTCTGTCTCTTCCTCTATTGTGATCTGCTGTACCTTTCTGTTGCTTCTTCCCTCTTCGGTCCTGACCATCTTATGGACTTCAGCCGTCATCTGGCTCTTTCTCACATAATAATTGGCCGCCAGCCCGGTTAACAGAATCAGAAAACATCCCATCAGAATGATCTGGCGCCGCACCTGCTGCCTTCTTTTTAAATATCTTCTTCTTCTGTAACTGGTTCTATAAGTTCTAGATCCATAAGCCCTGTTTCCATAGCTTCCAGAACTCCTGCTCAAACTTCTGTCCAGGCTTCTGCTCACATACATCATCCTTTCAACATCATATCTATCCCTGACCGGCCCGTGATACCGTCCGATTTTACACCACACTCCAAAAAGCAGCACAAATCTGCAAAATTCTATTTTTCTATCATTATACCTCTCTGCTATAAAGGTGACAACTTAAAGTATTCTTAATTTTTGTGTACGAAAACCACGCATTTCCGTTATATTTGTCACTAACGTGTCACTAACCATCCATTTTACTATGTATTAGTTTGTGATATTTGGGACTAAAATATACTATACATCTTAGCGGCCGTCATGCCCCGTACCGGCTAACGACCGCTTTTTCATTTATGACAATCCGAGAAGCTTACTCCACGTCTTCGGACCAACAATACCATCCTGGACAAGCCCCTTTGCCTTCTGGAACGCCATAACAGCCGCCTTGGTCTTAACACCGAAGTCTCCATCAATATTCCCACAATCAAAACCAAGAGAATTCAATTTGCGCTGCAGCCATCTGGTGATATTTCCAGAAGCACCCTTTTTAATCATCGGGCATCCCGCCAATGTGACTGGCCCTGCAATATTATCGACCTTCTGAGCGCTAAATCCCTGCCGGTTGCATTCTGCCTGAAGTTCTGCAACGGATCCCGGCGCCTGGACCGGCACTTTATCACTAACTGCGGTCACATGCAGTACACCGTTCGCCTCAACACCGGCAATCTCATCAAACGGGAAAAAACTGCCGGGACAGGTGGTCGGCGTGACGTCCTTGTGTTTCTTTACGGTCGTTATGCCGTACTTAGCTTTCAGATGTGCGACCAGTTCCTTACCTACTTTCTTCTGGGCATCCGGCATCGTCCGCTCCACATCATAATCACCCTCAAAACAGATCCCTATAGAATCCGAATTTCCGCCAGATGCATGGGCGCCGACAGTGTTATCCGGCCGGCCTTCCCAGATCGTACCATCCTTTGTAATGTAATAATGGTATCCGATGCCGGCCCACCCATTATTTAAATGGCATGC
>ERZ808024.183-NODE-183-length-46524-cov-10.585894_pt1 | contig 46524 bp, 50 predicted proteins | sample MGYA00380181_ERZ808024 | MGnify/ENA primary metagenome ERZ808024 (study PRJEB31490, sample SAMN06133413) | mouse gut metagenome | isolation source: Z2_1 | host: mice | place: China: Chengdu | collected 2015-05 ...
ATCAAGGTACACTTTTTACTTTTTGCCAATCTGATTGTAGATTGGCATATAAAAACAATGAGTTTCACGGATTCAGGTAATTTTCATCCCGGCTCCCATGTGGGACAGGGGGCGGAGGCAGGGATTGACCTCATTGCGGAAGTGTTAAACGAAGTACTGACACCGCAGCAGACCACCATCGTACTGCTAGAAACCATGGCGGGTAAGGGCAGTGAAATAGGAAGAAATTTTGAGGAACTGCGCCGGATTTTAGATAAAGTTAAGCTGCAGGAGAAAATGGGGGTCTGCTTTGATACCTGCCATGTCTGGGACGGCGGTTACGATATTGTGAACCATTTCGACGAGGTGTTAGAAGAATTTGATCGGGTAATTGGGCTGGACAGGCTTTATGCCGTGCATTTCAATGACAGCATGAATGAGTGCGGCGCCCATAAGGACCGTCATGCCAGAATCGGGGAGGGATGTATCGGACTTGCTGCAATGCAGCGTGTGGCAACCCACCCGCTGCTTGCGGGAAAGCCCTTTATTCTGGAGACGCCCAATGATGATGAGGGCTATGCGAGGGAGATTGCCCTGGTTCAAAGCTGGGGCTAGATTGCTTGCGGGAAACAGGAACTGACAGAGACGGTAGAGAAAAAGGAAGTGCCGTAACCGGAGAATCCGGTTTGCGGCACTTCCTTTTTTATGTAATGACAGAAAGTTTCCAGAGAGCACTTTCTATTGTTTTTTAGAAATGGTAAGGCGCATTTTCTTCCATAGTTATAACAGCGGAATGCCGTTTTTCTCACATTCTGCAGCCATATCCTCCGGCCACAGGGAACACTGAACCTCTCCGATGTGGGCCTTCCGCAGGAAAAACATACAGATACGGGACTGACCGATACCGCCGCCAATGGTAAAGGGAAGCTCCTCGCTTAAGATGGACTTCTGGAAAGGAAGCTCGGCACGTTCTTCACAGCCCGCCTTTTTCAGCTGGGAGAGCAGAGCCGTTTTATCCACACGGATACCCATGGAGGAAATCTCAAGGGCAATGTCTAACACGGGGTAGTAAACCACGATATCTGCATTTAATTCCCAGTCATCATAATCCGGGGCACGCCCGTCGTGGGGTTTGCCGTCTGCTAAGGTATCACCGATTTTCATAATGCAGACAGCGCCTTTTGTTTTGGTAATATAAAATTCCCGCTCCTTCGGAGTGTAATCCGGAAACATTTCCTCTAGTTCCTGAGTGGTGATAAAGAAAATGTCATGCGGAAGAATTTCTTCTATGTAATCATACTGGATTGCCATGTATTTCTCGGTTTTCCGCAGGCACTTATATACGGTGCGGACGGTGTCCTTTAAAGTCTCAAGATTACGGTCCTCTTTGCGGATGACCTTCTCCCAATCCCACTGATCCACAAAAATGGAGTGGATGTTGTCGGTGGTTTCGTCCCGGCGGATAGCGTTCATGTCGGCGTAAATGCCTTCCCCTACGGAAAAACCGTATTTTTTCAGGGCGTAGCGTTTCCATTTTGCCAGAGACTGTACGACTTCCGCATTACGTCCTTCCTGGTCTAAAATATCAAAGGTTACCGGACGTTCCGTGCCGTTTAAGTTGTCGTTTAAGCCGGAAAGCGGGTCTACGAAAAGCGGTGCGGACACACGGGATAAATGAAGACGCTCGGCAATCAGATTTTGAAAAAAGTCCTTGACCGTTTTAATTGCAATCTGTGTATCATGCAGGTTTAGTTCCGAATGATAATCTTTTGGGATAATAAATTTGTCCATGCGTGGTTTTCCTCCTAAATATAGCCTTATCTATTATAGCACAGGATATTTCATTTTCAAGAAAAGGATGATGTTTTTCCTAAAAAATACATGTATACACATCACGGTGGAAATGGAAAAAAAGGCGAAAAAATAAAAGATTATTGGGAATTATAATAAAATATTGAAGATAGGTTGAGAAAATTGTATAATAAATTATAAATATTTTATAAAAAATAACAAAGGAGGAAATATGAAACAGCAAGCGGGAAAGAGATTGGTGTCCATTAAAGCGAAACTGTTGGGGACGATGATTCCGGTGGTTGTGGCTTTAATGGTAATACTTTTATTGGTGGCATATAATGTTTCTGCGGGTATCATTGAAAATTATTCCAGAAATCTTCTTCAGTCGTCTGTGTCAAACCAGGCATCGCGGATTGAGGCATGGCTGAACGAGAACCTCGCCGCATTCCAGATTGTCAAGGAGACCTTAGAGCAGGTACAGCCTAAGGAGGAAGAGGTACAGAAAATGCTGGACTCCTATTACAATTATAATTCCAATTATCCGGAGGGGCTTTATGTGGCAGACAGCACGGGAAAGTTGATGAAAGCATCTGAATCCACAAAGCAGGAAGGCGATGTTTTAAACAGCACCTGGTACAAAGAGGGACTTACCAGAGTAAATATGGCATACGGTTCTGCTTACCAGAATGCGGATGGCGTTAATGTTATCAGCGCTTCCGGTATCTTAAACGATGGAACAGATAATTTGAGGGTGATTTCTGCGGACATGACCTTAGACCGTGTTACCATCATTGTAAATTCCTTTATTGAGATGGATGGTGCGGAGGCATTTCTGGTAGACATCAATGACGGAAAAATTTTAGCGCACCGTGATTCTGAAATGATTTCCCAGAAATTAGGTGCCAAGGAACAGGGAGCTTTTTATGAAAAGGTGGCAGAAAAAGTGGCTGCGGTGGATTATAGTTTCTGTACCTTAGATGGGAATATGACCGTATTTAAAGAAGTAACGGGAACCAACTGGCTGTTAGTTTCCTACATACCGACAGAAATTGTCCTTGCCGATTTAGCAAAGCTGCGGACGATTATGATTATCATCAGTATTGTTTCGATTTTACTGCTCTGCCTGATTGTAGAACGGGTGACCCATATGGTAATTAAACCGGTGAAGAAACTGACCGACACCATTACGGCAATGACCTCCGGTGATTTTACGGTATCTGTCCAGACAAAGGGCAATGACGAGATTGCAGTGATGAGCCGGAGTGTGGAGAGATTTATCGATTCCATGCGGGACATGATTTCCTCCATGGGGGATATTTCCGGCAGGCTAAAGGGGCAGGCGCTTTCCTGTGATGATGTTTCCCACAATATGAATGACGCGGCAAATATCCAGGCGCAGTCCATGGAAGAACTGAATATGACGGTGGACCAGCTTTCTGTTTCCGTCAATGAAATTGCGGAAAATGCCACCATGTTAGCAGGCTATGTGGCAGATACCAAGGCGGACAGCGATGCGGTGGAACATAAAATGCGGGAGACGGTGGAGGTTTCCGAAAAAGGAAGAAAGGACATGGAACGCGTGGGCGAAGCCTTAGAAAGCATCCGGCTTTCCGTGCAGAATTTGGAGACGGCGGTCAACAAGGTGGGGACAGCCTCCGGCGAGATTGTCCAGATTGTGCAGTTTATCGGAAATATTGCAGATGAAACCAACATGCTTTCCTTAAATGCTTCTATTGAGGCGGCGCGTGCCGGGGAGGCAGGAAAAGGTTTTGCCGTGGTGGCAACGGAAATCGGAAAATTGGCACAGAACAGTACGGAGTCCGTTGAAAATATTACCCGCCTGATTCAGCAGATTAATATACTGGTGGAGGATGCGGTACGCCAGGCGGCAGCCAGTGCAGGAGAAATCGGAAACAGTGCCGAACTCATCCATACGGCGGTGGATACCTTTGACATTATCTTCCAGAATGTACAGGATACCAGCAACCTCATTGAGGGTGTGGTGGATAAGATTAATCAGGTTGACCAGGTGGCAACTAACGTGGCGGCAATCTCCGAGGAACAGGCGGCAAGCTCCGATGAAATCCTTGCCACCTCAGAATCCATGCTACAGCAGGCAAAGGGCATTACCGAGAACAGCGAACAGGTTGCGGAAGAGGCGAAGAACTTAGCGGCGTCCTCTGAGAACCTGGCGGGACAGGTACAGCAGTTCCAGATTTAGGAGGATGAGACGATGAAGAAAATGGTAAGCATATTGTTAGCGATAGTCTTAGGGATTTGCTGCCTCGGAGGATGCGGCGGCAGCCAGACCGCAGACAGCGTGAATGGAAAGGGAGTGCGGATTTTACTGACCTTATCCTCCGCAGACACTTTCCGTAACGTTTTGGTAAATCAAGCACAGAAGACAGCGGAGGAAAACGGGGGGACGCTGGACATTTTTGATGCGGAAGGGGATTTGGAAAACCAGGTAGAGCATATCAAAAAGGCGGTGTCGGAAAATTATGATGTGATTATGTGCGGATCGGTGAATGCGGACACAGCAAAGGAGATTACGGCATTAGCAGGGGATATTCCGGTGGTATTTTTCAACAGTTGCCCGGGGGAAAGCGCACTTCGGTCAGAGAAATATATGTACGTAGGCTCTAGCGAGGGAGTTGCAGGAAGCTTTCAGGCGGAGTATATTTTGGAAAAATTTGCTTCAAGCCAGGAAATCAATATTGCAATTCTTGAGGGAGAGAAAAATCATTCCGCAACCAAGGGAAGAACCGACGGACTGAAAGCGGCATTGCGGGAGTCGGGAAAGACCATCAACTATGTGTTTGAAGATTTTGGAAACTGGGACCAGGAAACTGCGGAAGAATATTTTAATGTTTTTTTAAAGACAGGGCAGCCCTGCGATGTGGTGGCATGTAATAACGATTCCATGGCGTTAGGCGTGATTGATGCCTGCAAAAAGGCGGGAAGAGAGGATATTTTAATTCTCGGTGTGGATGCTACGGCGGACGGCTGTGCAGCCATTGAGGCGGGAGATATGGATTTTACCGTATACCAGTCAGCTGTGGGACAGGGGGAAGCCGCAGTAAAAACAGCCATTACCCTTGCTACCGGAGGCAGTGTTTCCGGGCTGGAGGGAGTCACAGAGGACGGCTTGTATGTCTGGGTTCCTTTTGAAAAAGTGGACAGCTCTAATGTAAAAGATTATCAATAATTTTTCGGAAAGAGCGGAGGAAAAAGGCGGTTGAGAGAATCAGCCGCCTTTTTTATGCACACGGGTGCGGAGCGGAAGGAAGCAGCAAGAGCTGCCCGCACCCGGCGCAGCGAGTAGAAGAAGATAAATCTTCTTCTACTCAATTTTAAAAATACACTTTTATCCGGAGGGAAATTGTAGTATTCTAGGAGATAGGCCGAGAATTTTTCGACGGAAAATGGAAAAATGATAGGAAGAGAGATGGATTTTATGGAATTAACCCATGTGACACATACCTTTGGACCAGTCTATGACGAAAATTCACGTATCTTAATTTTAGGTTCCTTTCCCTCGGTAAAATCCAGAGAGCAGCAGTTTTATTACGGGCACCCGCAGAACCGTTTCTGGAAAGTGGCGGCGGCGCTCTGGGGTGAGGAAAAGCCGGAGACGATAGAAGCGAAAAAAGAATTTTTGCTGAAACATCAGATTGCCCTGTGGGACGTGATTGAATCCTGTGATATTATGGGCTCCTCCGACAGTTCTATCCGCAATGTAGTGCCAAATGATATGGATGTGATTTTAAAGGCGGCAGCTATTGGAGGAATTTTTCTCAATGGGGACAAGGCATACCAGCTGTATTTGAAATATTGTAAAAAAGAGGGACAGCCTCCGGTAAAAAAGCTCCCCTCCACCAGCCCCGCCAACGCAGCGTGGAATTTAGAAAAGCTGCTGGCGGCATGGGGAGAGGCGTTAGGGGGCGGTTTGGTGTGATGACCTGTTGATATTCAGGCAGACCTTTCTGACAGAGAGACGGCTGGAAAAAAATTTATTAGGACGGGCGAGAAAGGAGCAGATTCATAGGGTGAAAAAAGAGGATATGACAACAATAGATTTATTGCTGGAGGCGGTGGGCATTGTATCCACGCTGCTGTATTTAGGGCTTCAGATTTACTACGGGATTTCCTATGGGGCAAATCTGGTCACTGTCCTAATGAACGGGGCGGTACTGGTACTGGTGTATCTGGGTCTGACTATGCTGACGGTTTACCCGGAGCGGGTCAACGGACTCACAAAGGAGACCTGCAGCGGACAAGTCCGCAGATATACCATCCACATGGTGAGGCTGATAAAACTTATCTTTGTGACAGGGCTGTTGTTTGCCAGCATTTGTGATGTGATGGGTCATGAGATAAACAGCGGTTACAGCATTATTGTGGTGGTGCTGGTGGTCCTTGTGGCAGTTTATTATGAATGGAAAATTATCCGTATTTTGCGGAAGAAAAAGTAGGAGATAGAGTTACAAATGAAATACGTAAGACAGTTTTTAATAATATTACTTTTTTCCTTTGTGGGGGAATTGATTAAGTACCTGATTCCGTTGCCGATTCCGGCAAGCATTTACGGGCTGCTTCTGCTGTTTTTGGCGTTGCAGTTCCATATTATAAAGTTAGAAAGCGTGAAAGAAACGGCAAAATTTCTTGTGGAGATTATGCCTGTCATGTTTATTCCGGCGGGGGTAGGGCTTTTAACCTCCTGGGAGGCATTGCAGAAAATGCTGGTTCCGGTTGTAGTGATTACTATTGTCTCCACCGTAGTGGTGATGGCGGCGGCAGGAAAGGCAACAGAGGGAATGCTTAATATTGGAAGGAAAAAGCGGAAAGAAGGGACAGAAGAATGAAAGACTTATTGGGAAATGCGCTGTTTTTCGGCGTTGTCATCAGTCTTTTGACATATGAATTAGGATTGTGGATAAAACGGAAATGGAAGTTGGCAGTTTTTAATCCGCTGTTGATATCGATTCTGGCGGTGATGGCGGTGCTGCTGGTCTTTCAGGTGGACTATGACACCTACAATGAGGGCGCAAAATATTTAAGCTACCTGTTGACTCCGGCAACCATTTGTCTTGCCGTGCCCCTTTACGAACAGGTGGAACTGTTAAAGAAAAATGTGACGGCGATTTTGGTGGGGATATTGTCAGGGGCAATTGCTAGCGTTACCTGCGTGTTGCTTTTGTCCATGGCGTTTGGGTTAAATCATGAAGAGTATGTCACACTGCTGCCGAAATCCATTACCACGGCAATCGGCATGGGGGTTTCCGAGGAATTGGGCGGCATTGTTACCATAACGGTGGCGGTGATTGTCATTACCGGGGTGTTAGGAAACATCATTGCGGAACATGTCTGCCGCATGTTCCATATCAAAGACCCTATTGCCAAGGGAATCGCCATCGGTTCCGCCGCCCATGCCATCGGCACTTCAAGGGCAATGGAGATGGGAGAGGTGGAAGGTGCCATGAGCGGATTATCCATCGCTGTGGCAGGGGTGGTGACGGTGGCACTGTCCATGGTTTATGTTTATTTCTGGTAAATGAGGTGCAAGGATGATAGGAGATTATCTTCCCTTTTGGGAAAAACTAGGGAAAGCGGAGCAGGAAAAGTTAGAGGGCTGTGCCAAAAAACAGACCTTTAAAAAGGGTACTCTGGTGGCGGGGGAGCATCGGGAGTGCACCGGGATTCTGGTGGTGACTAAGGGACAGCTCAGGGTTTTTGTATTGTCGGAGGAGGGGAAGGAGATTACGCTGTTTCGGCTGTTAGAACGGGATTTCTGTCTGTTTTCCGCCTCTTGTACCATGAACGGCCTTACCTTTGACGTCATGATTGAAGCCATGGAGGAAACGGAGGTATACCGCATTCCGCCGGAGGTATACAAACAGCTGCGGGAGCAGTCTCTTGCCATTTCCAACTATACCAGTGAGGTGATGGCAAGCCGGTTTTCTGATGTGATGTGGCTGTTGGACCAGATTTTAAATAAGAGGTTAGACAGCAGGCTGGCGGCGCTTTTGTTAGAAGAGAGCTCCCTTGCGGCGAGTGAGGTGATTACCGTGACCCACGAGCAGTTGGGAAATCATTTAGGCAGCCCCAGGGAGGTTATCACCCGGATGCTGCGCCATTTCCAGAAAGAACAGCTGATAGGGATGTCCCGGGGAAAAATAGAACTGCTTGATACAGAAAGGCTGACGGCATTGGCAGAGGACAGTATACGCTGACTTTTGCCAATGCCGCTGCTTCTTGATTTTATCGTTATGCTTCTTTTCTCAAGGAGGAAGGTGCAGGCGCGGAGGCTGCAATAGAGAGAAAGGAGAAAAATGTATGGAAAAAGATTTAACGACGGGCAGTGTATTTAAAAATATTGTATTTTTCTCATTGCCATATCTGTTATCCTATTTTTTACAGACACTGTATGGAATGGCAGATTTGTTTATCATTGGACAGTTCAACGGTGTTGACAGCATTACGGCAGTTTCTGTAGGCAGTCAGGTCATGCACATGCTGACGGTCATGATTGTGGGGCTGGCAATGGGGGCAACGGTAACCATAGGCAAAGCGGTTGGGGCAAAACAGTCCAGGCAGGCGGCGCTTACGGTGGGGAATACCATTACCTTGTTTATGGGAGTATCCGTTGCTGTTATGGTGCTTTTACTTGTGCTGGTGAAGCCTATTGTATCAGTGATGTCCACTCCGGCGGAGGCAGTTTTTGAAACAGTTATTTATCTGACCATTTGTTTCCTTGGCATTCCGCTTATTACGGCGTATAATATGATCAGTTCGATTTTCCGGGGCTTAGGGGATTCCAAAAGTCCCATGTATTTTATTGCGGTTGCCTGTGCTGCCAATATTGTGCTGGACTATTTGTTGATCGGAGTGTTCCGCTTAGGGGCAGCAGGAGCTGCGTTAGGTACTACGTTGTCCCAGACAATCAGCGTCATTGTGGCATTGGCTGTGATTTTCAAACGAAAAACGGGAATTATCCTGAAAAAGGAGGATTTTAAGCCGCAGGCGGAGCCAATGGGACAAATATTGAAAATTGGGATTCCGGTTGCCTTGCAGGATGGATTTATTCAGATTGCATTTATTGTGATTACCGTCATTGCAAACCGCAGGGGGCTCAATGATGCCGCTGCGGTGGGAATCGTGGAGAAAATCATAGGCATGGTATTCCTTGTGCCATCTACCATGCTTTCTACGGTTTCTGCCCTTTCCGCACAGAATATCGGGGCAGGGAAACATGACAGGGCAGCGGCCACACTGCGCTATGCGGTCTTAATGGCGGCGGGATTTGGAATGGCAGTGTCTGTTGCCCTTCAGTTTGCAGGGCACGGCGTGGTGGGAATGTTTACGGATGAAACGAAAGTTATTATATTGGGGGACCAGTACCTGCGGGCGTATATCTGGGATTGTATGTTTGCGGGCATACATTTCTGCTTCAGCGGATATTTTTGTGCTTATGGTTTGTCGGGAATTTCGTTTTTTCATAATGTATTGTCAATTATATTGGTGCGCATTCCCGGTGCGTTTTTGGCATCAAAATATTTTACGGATACGCTTTATCCTATGGGGCTTGCTGCGCCGGGAGGTTCGTTGCTGTCGGTGCTGGTGTGCATAATCGCTTTTCTTCTGCTGCGCACCCGGGGGAAACTGCCGGGGGGATGGCTTAAGGATTCTTTAAACGGCGGAGAGAAAATTACAGATTGATTTATAAAAATAATAAGGGAGGTTGCAGGATGCAAGAGAAACAGGTAGCGGTATTAATTGATGGGGATAACATATCTCCTAAATATGCAGAATTTATCAGAGAGGAAGCGGCACGGCTTGGGAGGATAAAAATACTTAGACTCTACGGATCTATTAGTTCTTCAAGTGTGAGGGCGTGGTATAAAGTAATGCCTCAATATGGAATTATGCCTATGCTGCAATTAGATTATATTTTAGGTAAAAGTATCGCAGATCAGGCATTAACCATTGACACGATGGATATTTTATATGCCGGAGAAGTTGACATTATTTGTCTTGTTACAAGTGACTGTGATTTTACAAAGCTGGCATATCGAATAAAAGAATCGGGGAAAGAAATCGTTGGGATGGGAGAACAAAAAACAAATGAGGCATTTGCAAAGGCCTGTGATGAGTTTAAGGTGCTTGATTTAATTTATTCTGTTCAGGAAAATGAGGAAAAAGGTGAAATAAATTTGACTGATACAATAGAATCTAGTACATCAGACGTCATGGAGGAAGAAGCGGAGGCGGATGAGACGAAAACTATTAATATTCCAACAGAAGAAGAGATTGTGGATAGTATTTTAAATATTTTGGATGATGATTGGGAAAATTTAGCCGGGGTTGGAGTAACCCTGAATAAGCAAATATCAGGATTTGATTCGAGAAATTATGGGTATAAGAATATGACACGGTTTATCAAGGGCCATCAGGATAAGTTTGAATTAAATGTTGAGACTGCAAAGGATGGAATCCATAGTGTTGTATATATCAAAAAGAAAAAAACGGAGAGTGACTGATAGAATTCTTAACTCAACTTTCCCATAAGGATTTTTTACTGAAATCCCTATGAATATATATCGGGTAAAAAGGAAAGTACTATTTATCTAAGGTGTGAGGAAACAGATGGAGTATAGGTGATTTTTTTAGTAGTTTCAGGAAGAAGAGGAAAAGAAAGTGAAAAAGAGAATTGTATTATTAATGGCGGCAGCAGTATTAACAATGGGTATGATGGCATGTGGTAAAAATGATACCGCAGATAACTCAACCGGTACAGAAAACAATACAGAAATCAATAGAGAAGATAATAGCGTAACAAGTACAGAAAGCGGCACAAATAATAGCGCAGCAGATGTTTCATCGGCAGTAGCAGTTTTGGAAAATGTATGGATGGCTTACGGTGAAGACGAGAAGCCATCCGTAATGGGCGGTGACGCTGAAAATGTGGTTGACGGAGCACCGGGTGCATATAATATCGAAGATTTAGACGGAATTAATTCTTATTTTCATATTACAGCAGACGCAGTTGCAATGACGGATGATGCAGCATCTGCGATTCATGCAATGAATGCAAATACCTTTACAAGCTCTGTATTCCATGTGACAGATGCGGCAAATGTAGAAGCTTTTGCTGCATCTGTTAAGGAAAGTGTTTTAACCACACATTGGATGTGTGGTTTCCCGGAAAAGTTAGTTATTATTTCTGTAAATGAGAATTATGTTATTTCTGCCTTTGGTAATGGCGATATGATGGAACTTTTCAAGAGCAAAGTAACAGATGTTTACGGAGATGCGGCAGTCGTTCTTGCAGAAGAGCTCATTGAATAGTTAGGAAAAAGATTGGAAATATAAAAGATAAAGCGAGGTAAAATATGTTATTTTCAAGCATACTATTTTTATATTATTTTCTTCCAATCGTAATGCTGCTTTATTTTGCCGTGCCGAAATGCTTGAAAAACGGTGTGCTTTTGCTGGCCAGTCTTGTTTTTTATGCATGGGGAGAGCCCAAATATGTGATTCTGATGATAGCCTCAATCGTTATCGGGTATGTGTCCGGTCTCTTGATTGAGGCTTTTCATAACCCAAAATGGAAAAAAGTGTGCCTTGTACTTTCCTTAACAGTGTGTTTAGGACTGCTGGCATATTTTAAGTATGCGGAGTTTTTTTTGGAAAATTTTGCTGCTATAACGGGTATCACAGTTTCGATATCTAAAATCGCACTGCCAATCGGAATCAGCTTTTATATGTTTCAGATTTTAAGTTATATTGTGGACGTATACAGAGGGGAGACGGCAGCACAGAAAAATATTGTTCATCTGGCAGCCTATGTGGCAATGTTTCCACAGTTGATTGCGGGACCGATTGTGCGGTATGTGGATATTGCAAAGGAATTGGAAAACAGAACACACAGCATCGGGAATTTTGCACTGGGGGCAAGAAGATTTATCGTCGGTCTGGTGAAGAAGATTCTGATTGCGAATACGCTGGGAGAGCTTTGTGATATCTTCAGGGCTTCCGATGAAAAAGCGGTTTTGTTTTACTGGCTGTACGCGGTGGCATTCGGGCTTCACATTTATTTCGACTTTTCGGGTTACAGTGACATGGCGATTGGTCTGGGCAGAATATTTGGCTTTACGTTTTTGGAAAACTTTAATTATCCGTATATTTCAAAGAGCATTACGGAGTTTTGGCGGCGGTGGCACATATCCCTCGGTTCGTGGTTCAGAGATTATGTATACATTCCGTTAGGCGGAAACAGAGTATCGAAGCCACGGTGGTTTTTTAATATTTTCGTGGTGTGGATGCTGACAGGTTTCTGGCATGGTGCGGCATGGAATTTTGTGGTCTGGGGACTGGTTTTTGCAGTATTTTTAGTGATTGAGAAATTATGGCTGTTAAAGTGGCTAGAAAAAGCGAAGGTCTGGAACCACGTTTATGTCGTGGTAATTGTGCTGATTGCATTTGTCATATTTAATGCGGCAGATATGAAAGAGGCATTTTCTTATATCGGCGGAATGTTTGGTGCGGGAGGAATACCGGTTTCGTCGCCGGAATTTGTATATTATCTGAAAAGCTATAGTGTGACACTGGTGCTGGCGGTAATCGGAGCCACCCCCTTTGTAAAAAATGCGATAAACGGATGTCTGGAAAAACAAAACAAGCGTAAAGTGGTAAATGTGCTTGAACCAATCGCGCTTGTGGCATTTCTTATGGTAATGACAGCGTATCTGGTGGACGGCTCGTTTCATCCGTTTTTATATTTTAGATTTTAGGGAGGGCAGGTTATGAACACAGAAGTGAAAAATAAAGTTGTTACAGCTGTGCTGATTGCCTATTTTGCCGGACTTGCCCTTTGCTGCTGGATAAAGCCCACGGAGGTGTTTTCAGACAGTGAAAGAAGAACATTAGAGCAGTTTCCCCAGGTTTCGGTAGAGAGTATCTTGTCAGGAACGTTTATGACTGATTTCGAGGATTATACCTTAGACCAGTTTCCGTTTCGGGACGAATTTCGTAATATCAAAGCAGTCACAGTTTCTTATCTGATGAATCAGAGTGATAATAACGGAATTTATGTGGAGGACGGTTACGTAACCCGGATGGAATATCCGTTGAATGCAGCTTCTATTCAGCATGCAGCAGAACGTTTTACACATGTCTATGAGAAATATCTGGCAGGAACGGAGACAAAGGTTTATGTGAGTATCGTGCCGGATAAAAACTATTTCATGGCAGAAGAGAGCGGACATTTGGCACTGGATTATACTGCCCTTACAGAGACACTTTTAAGTGAGATGGAGTTCGCGGAGTATATTGATATTACGGGAATACTTTCATTGGAGGATTACTATAAAACAGATACCCACTGGCGGCAGGAATGTATTGCGGATGTGGCGGAGGCGCTCGGAAGTAGAATGGGTGCAGAGGTTGCCGGTGTATATGAGGAACATGTGTTAGACAAGCCGTTTTACGGTGTGTATTATGGGCAGGCGGCATTGCCGCTTCCGGCAGAGGAAATCAAATATCTGACTTCGGGTGTGCTTTCGGAATGCAAGGTTTATGATTACCAGAATGACAGAGAAATCGGGATATATGATTTGAAAAAGGCACATGGGAAAGACCCGTATGAACTGTTTCTGTCAGGCAGTTTATCTCTGATTACAATTGAAAACCCAAAGGCTGACACGGATAAGGAATTACTGTTATTCAGAGATTCGTTTGGCAGCAGCATTGCACCGCTTCTGGCAGAAGGTTATAGCAAAATTACGCTGGTTGATATTCGCTATCTGCACCCGGATATGCTGGGACGGTATATTGAGTTTGGTAATCAGGATGTATTGTTTTTGTACAGTACGTTGGTGCTGAATCATGCGGAGACAATGAAATAACTCATCTTTTTCGGTTGCTCCCCCCTGTTTAACGATTGTGAAAAGTGACGAAATTTAATTTTTTATTTGAGGTATTTATAGTATAATCACCTTATGAAAACGGAGGGTTGAGCGGATCTACAAATGCCGAAGCCAGAACTCTATGTGATTTTTATAGGAAACAAAGGGTGTAAACCTGATAAAATATTTTTGTCAAAAGAATTTTTTGAGGGTGCGGATATTGACATTGAAGTAAAAGCAAAGGTTATCTATGAAAGTGATACAGATGATATTATCAATCAGTACATCATTTTCTGTAAAGTTTTTAACGAACAGACAAAACAGTGTGGAATGACACAAAAGGCGGTTACTGAAACAATTTGTAAAAAAGAGAAATGAATATGAGAGAAGCACAGGCAGCAGAAACAAGAATGAAATTTGTTGTTTCTGCACAGAGTCTGTTCGCTGAAAAAGGATATAAAGGGACATCAGTACGAGAAATCAATCGCAGTGTAAATTTAGCAGATGGATTGTTGTACCATTATTTTCTTGGCGGAAAAAAAGAAATCTTTCAAGTAATTGTGGAAGAAAATGTTAAACAGATTCTTACAGAACTGACGCAAAAGAATAGAATTGATGTTTATTTGACAATGCTGTTAGAAGAAGTGCTGGAAAGCTATTATGAAAATATTACCGGGGTAATAACACGCCATATGGATATTATTCGCATTCTTTTACGTGAGAATGAAGTTCGGGAGTTTGTTACCGAAAAACAGTTATTACAATTGACAGGGCATAAGGATTTATTATTTCAGACATTGTTATTTGGTATCGAATCAAAAATGATGCGTGACTCAACATATCGGAAAAAAATTATAGCATATCATGTGGAAATGTGGAAAAATTCACAGTCCTAAATGTGGCTGGAAATTTTTTTTGCACTATGTTCAACAAATGTATAATGAAAAGGAGGAGTCTCAATGAATAAGATTATTACAATCAGTAGAGAATTTGGTAGTGGTGGAAGAGAACTTGGAAAACGCCTAGCAGAAGAGTTAGATATTCCATGTTATGATCATGAGATTATAGATATGGTTGCACGACAACATGGTTTTGACAAAAAACGGGTTGCGCATGTGTCTGAAAAAGATATTCGTGTATATTATCCATCAACAATTGCGCGTCGCTTTATGTCTACGGTTTCAACATTGCAGCAATCATTGAAAATTACTACAGCACAACAGGAAATGATTAAATAGTTTGCAAATGAGGGAGATTGTTTGTTGGACGATGTGCTGATATAATATGCAGGGAGATGAATCCATTTAATATTTTTGTTTATGCAGATCAGCAGTCAAAAGTGGAACGATGTAAAAAACGTGCGAATGCAGATGAACATTTTTCAGAAAAAGAAATTCTCAAAAATATGAAAAAAATCGATAAAGAACGTGCAGCATATCGTGAAATGTATACGGATGATAAGTGGGGAGATAATTTTATTATTATCCAGCAATTCATGAGCCTGTTTTGCTTCAGATAGTGGCATTCTTCCATAAAAATCAGGAACAACTTTACCGGAAGAAATTAAATCAAACACATCTTGCTGCAGCTTCTTTTTTCGTTCCGGATTATTATCATAAACATGCGTGGAGAAAGGTCGGACTGCTGTAGCGTGGGTTGCCTGTTGAACCATATGTGGAAAGAAAGGATCTTTCGGAGCACCTTCCATCCAGTTATAAACAACAATCATGCCGAAGTCTGCTAATAATTTTAATTCGGGATAAAGTTTTTCGCCAACCCATTGATCAAATACCAGATCAACTCCACGACCGTTTGTAAATTCCATGACAGCTTCATATTGATCACGTTTGGTACAATCGAATACATGAGTAGTTTCAATACGTTCCAGATGTTCGCATTTCTCAAGCGTGTCGGCGGCAGAAATAACTTCCCATCCTTGTGCTAATGCGATTTTTATCAATGCTGTTCCGACATTGCCTGCACCGCCAAGAATATAAAGAGATTTTCCGTCTGTTCCACGGCCAGCATCGTTTAACATAGAATAAGCAACTGTATAACTGCCCAAACCAGGGGCAATATCAGGAGATATTGTTTCAGGAAGTACAGTAACATAGGATTGGTCAACGCAAGTGTATTCAGCATAAGCGCCATAACCGGGCATGTGAACAACCCAGACAGGCATACCTGGTTTGAAATCGGTAACGCCTTCCCCGACCGCTTCAACATACCCAGCACATTCATTTCCAATGGTAAGCATTGGTGGTTGCTTTTTTAAATAAGGATAATGGCCACTGCGGACCAGGCAATCTGGTTTCCAGGCACCAATTGCGACATTTTTTACGAGTACTTCTCCGGCCTGTGGAATTGGTTTTGAAATATCAACGTATTCGAGAACATCGGGACTTCCAAATTGATTAATAATAACTGCTTTCATAGTAAGTCTCCTTTCGTATTAATGGTATTTATAAGAGTTTACTTGTCTCCAAGGTAGTAACGTGGTTTTCCCTGTGTCTTTTTGCCATATTCGATAGCTTCTTGTGGACATCCTGCAATACATGCCATGCAGTGTGTGCAATTCTTTCCCCAGGTTGGTTTTCCGTCTGTCAATTTTATATTATTCAAGGGACACCGTTTTTCACATTTACCACATCCGGTACATTGATTGGTGACTTTGAAATTTTTAGCACTAATCATCATAGAGTACATGATGGGGTTCAGGACTTTGGACATGATAGCTTTACCAGGTTGTTCTTTAGGTAGTATCTGTTTATCTCGAATTTTTTCTGCAATTTTTATAATCTTTGGTTCTGCCTCTTTCAGAATCTTGTCATTGATTTCTTTTGGCTGAGTGCCGCCACCTGCAACATATCCCTGTGGCATGATTATAGAGTTAAAACCTAATAGGGAAAAGGATTTTTCTTTACATAACTTTTCTACATACGCTACTGTCACCCAAGGGGTCTGAGCGCATGTTCCGATGAAATAGGCACAATTTGTTTCCGTGAAACTTACTTCTTTTATATAGTCGTCCATGACACGAGGAAACCTTCCAGCGTAGATTGGACCAACAAAAACCAGTGGTTTTTCTGACGAAACTGTACTGTAATTATGTTTTTTGAGACGTTGGTTGATGGAGATGACCTCATCATCGGACATTTCCGCAATTTTTTGGGCAACATACCGGCTGTTGCCTGTTCCGCTAAAATATAAAACCATAGCATTAACCTCCTGTTATTGAAAGTGTATTGTATGATGACTCTGACAAGACTATAGCATAGGAAGAACAACTCACGGTAAACTCTGCAATATTTTAGAGGAATGCTTCAATCGCCTTCGCATCTTGATACCCTTTGTCATAGAAAAGCTTCAGCGCGTCTTGAGCTTTGGTCAAGGTATCCACGCCGCAGGTATCATTTGGAGCGATAATAAGCACCTGTCCGGATTTTTCGTATTCTTTTGCAAGAGTAATTCCCTGATTATACTGATCTGCTCTGCATCGTAGTTTCTCAGCGGCCAAAGGATATTTCCGCTGGATTCTACTGGCCAGTAATTTATCTTTTTTCGGTGTGCGGCGAACATCCTTAGGTTTGGTAAGAATGAGTACCACCTTATCACAGCCGAGCTCAAAGGCTTTCTCAATTGGAACCGTATCTCCCAAAGCTCCGTCATAATATGGAATACCACATACTTCGTATGGGTGGCATACAAACGGGATAGCAGATGATGCTTTCAGTACACTATAGTCATCTTGATGTAAGTCATTTTTGTCAAAATACTTTGCCTCACCAGTTTTAGCATTTGTTGCCACGGCAATATACTAACCTTGATTAAAAATACTTGATTTTACAGTGTTTTGGGGATGTTACAGTAGATTTTTACCAACGATTTACCAAAGCTATTTGAGTAGGGGATAAACTACTCAGGATATGTAAAGTGAAGTATTATAATAGAGTCCTAGCAAAGAAAATCCGCAATTTAGCGGATTTTTTTAATACATTCGTTAAATAAGAGCAATCTGTTAATCTTATCATCATAAAATTCTTTTTGCTGTTCAATCACAGCTTTATCATTATCCTCATAGGCAATTAAATCTATCTGTTGTTTACAATTTAGATAAGAACAAATAGCTTCATTTATTTGTGAATCTTCAAATGTCATGTGTATGCTGCTGGGGATGTAGTTGCCATCTTTATCCTTATCAGCAGATATTTTCAATGGAGATTGTTCGTTAAGCTTCATAACTAAAGAAAGAACATCACTAACAGTATTAATATCGTAATCAAGAAATACAGTTACGCTAATGCCAAGAGCTTCTGCTATTTTTTGAAGCTGATCTGGTTTTGGATTTCGTTCACCGCTTTCATATTTCTTTATGGTAGATAAATAAATACCGGACTGTTTTGATAATTCGTCCTGTGTCATATCTTTTAATTTTCTATATTTTTGAATTTTACTTCCAATTGAATGTCTATTATCCATTAATAATCACCTCAAACAAATTGATATGAATATTTTAACACAGAGTTCACAAAAGTGGTACATTATTTTGAAAATATATTGACAACCACAAATGTGGACTATATAATGAAAATACGAACAGACCACAAATGAGGACTAACATAAAAAGAATAGATATGTTGAAAATACTTCTTTTGGCGAAGTTCAAGGATTCAAAATTTTGCTATATCATAATCCTGCGAGTTGCAAAGCAGCTCATACAATTGAATAACAATTACAGATATAGTGATAATTCCGGTTCAGATACCTGATGGAAATCAAATATACTTGCGAAGAGTGCTGAAGGATTGAGAAATGAAAGTGGAGCGAGTAAGGGTAGTCAATACTGTTGCGGAAGGATAATAAACTATGAAGGTGTTCAAAGGGAACTTCCTGGCTCTCAAAAAGGCGGTAGAGAGGATAGCATTATTTAATTTAACTTAATGCGTCGTAAACGCAGATGCGGCTTATCTGTAATTCCTATGTGTGCAGGCAAATGGGAAAAAAGCACACCTACATGGCATGAGCCGTGTAGAAAGCAGGTAAGTAGTGAATGGAATTAACTTTTAAAGGTGTGGATATAAGCACTGAGGAAAAGTTCGTCAGCTACATTAATTCACTGAATACAGCGATAATGAAGCAAAATGCCATGAATGAAATCAAGCAGGATTTATATGATGTTTCTTATTTGAAAAAGCGTTACCGAAAGATTGTAGCCAAAAATGAGAAAGCACTATTTATGGCAGACCACGAATGTTTGAAATGTGTTTATTTCCAAAGACTGGCACGAAAATGTCAGGCAAATTGTAAGTGCCCCTTAGAAGAATCTACAGAAGGAGGCGTATTTACATGAAGCTATGCTGGATTGTTGTGTTGGTCGGAATAAGTATCATCCTGGTTTTTCTATATTCATTAGTTGCAATGTCGTCCAGATCAGAGAGGTTTATTGAGCAGCTTATGGAAGAGGAAGGGAGAAAAGGTACAGATGAGCAGGATATGGAAGCAATTATTACGGAAGGGAAGGAGAGACAGGAACATGAATAACAAGTTAGAAGTAATCGGCATTGATCATGGCTGGTCAATGATGAAAACAATCTCTCAGGTATTTGTCACAGGTGTTAAGGAGATTACAACAACTCCAGCACTTTTCGGTGATGTACTCGAGTATGAAGGAAAGTTCTATAAGGTTGGAACTGTGAGACAGGAGGTAAAGGACACGAAGGTCGAAGATGGCAGCTTTTATCTTCTCACACTTGCGGCAGTAGCTAAGGAACTTAAAAGAAGAGGTCTTGCAGAGGCAAAGGTATTCCTTGCCGTAGGACTACCACTTACAAGGTTTGGAGCAGAGAAGAATGATTTTATCAAGTACCTGACAAAGAATAAGCGTGTAAGCTTCAAATATGAGAATGAGCCGTATTATATTGAAATTGATGATGTGGCAGTATTCCCTCAGTGTTATGCAGCAGTAGTGGACAAGATTCCTACAATGGCAAAGAAAACGCTGATAGTAGATATCGGTAGCTGGACAATCGACATTATGCCGGTAATCAACAAGTCACCGGATGAATCAGAGTGTGTGACGATACCAAAAGGTCTTATTACCTGTATGCGTTCTATCAATGAGCAGTGTGTAAGACAACTTAACGGAGAGGTAGACGAGTCAGAGATACAGAACATCATGCGATATGGCAGGTCAGATATTGATGATGAATACTTTGCCATTATCAAGGCAGAGATAGAGGATTTTGTTGATAAGGTATATAACTCAATCCGTGAGTTTGGGTATAACTTAAAGACTACACCGATTGTATTTGTCGGTGGCGGGGCAGTTGTGATGAAGAATTTTGGTAGTCATGATGCTAAGAACATTTCCTATAACCTTGATGTAAAGGCAAATGCAAGAGGATATGAGCAGCTTGCCACAATGGGACTTAAAAGCACTAAGCGATTATCATAAGGAGGCAGATGATGGGAAGAAGACTTGAATATGAAGTAAAAACTTCTGTCCGCCTCAACATGAGCAATCCTCAGCATGTGAAAATCAATGATGTGATTCAGAACCTTGATCCGAAGATTTTCAAATCTAAGAACCAGTTCATTATAGATGCGATTCAGTTCTACATTGATAATTATGGAAAAGAAACTTTTGTTATCAAGAAGAAGGAAAAAGAGAGGGCTGAATATATCCGGTCAGAAGATATTGATGACATTAAGGAAGAAGTCATTGAAGCAGCAACCAATGAGGCTAGGAAAGAGGTCATAAGGCTGTTAGGCGGAGTGATATCCGGAATGAATGTTGGTCAGCCGGTAATAATGCAGGTAGCCAATAGTGAAGCACAAGAACCTACAGAAGATGTTATGGACGATGCAGATGTTGCAGGACTTGCAATGGGATGGATGTCGAAAGGAGACTGATTATTATGAGAAGAGTTATGGGAGCCGTAGGAACAGTAATTTTAGAGATACTCAAGTGGATATTAAGGATAATTCTTGGAGCGTTGAAGCTGGTCTTAGGACTTGCCAGAATAATTCTTCTTCTATTCGCTATGGTGGCAAGGATATTTCTTTCATTCGTAAGAATGGGCACATTCTGAGAGGAGGTGAGCGTATGCAGGTAAAGGGTTTATTCTTAAATTATAAGAAAAACAGAAGACTTATGCAGTATTTCTTTAAAATAAGAGAGCTGGTATAATGAAAGGAGTTTAAGATGCACAGAATACGGGACAGTCCTATGTGTCCCGTGCATTACAGATAAATAGTTCACCGCAAGGGTGGATGGCACGGAACACAAAGCCCGTCCCTTTTGCGGAGAAGGGATGGGTGATTACTATGAAGAAGATAAGGATTATCTTATTATCCGCACTACTGGTCTTTTCAATGGCTGCCTGTAATGGTGGTAAGGAAAAGGCTGATAATAAGACAGAGAAACAGACGGAAAGTGTAAAGCCAACTGAAGAAGCAGAAATGGCAACGGAAGCTGTCACAGAGGTCGCAACCGAAGTTGAAATTGAAGAGACAGAGAAAGATATTGCCGAGGCTAAAGATTCAGAAGAGAAGACTGATAAGGAAGATAACCGGTCAGCTGATAATGAAACTGCTTCAAAGCAGGAAGAAAAGCCGGAGCAGAATGACGAGCCGGAACAGAAAGCTCCTGCAAGTGGTAATAAGGAAGCTGGAGGAAATCAGAGTAATGCAGGTAATGGTGGTCAGACTACAGACAGTCCGAAAGACAATGTGAGCAATCCACAGCCTGCATCCGTGGCATACAGTCCACAGAATGTTGTGTCACTTGCAACAGCAAAGTGTCAGGCAGGAGGGATGATTACCACACAGCAGAATTTACAGAATCATTTGAATGACGGTAGTATCACGCAGGAAGAGTACAATGAGTATTATCCTTACGATGGTATGGAAGGCTCTTATTATAGTGTGTTTGTAGAGACAGACCTCAACAAAGCAAGTACCATTGATGGACAGCGGTTATCATCTGAGGATGCAATTGCAGAATATATTGCAAGTATGTTACTTTTGGAAACAGATCCGGTATTCTACATCAGTTATGATGGAGTTTACACGACAGGCGGCACAGACTATTACGAGTTTCGATGTCACAGATAAATAAAAACGAATAGAAGCAGAAGGAAGAAAGATGTAAGCCATAAACTTATGTCTTTCTTTTTTTATGCGTAAATTAAGGAGGAAAGAGCACATGAAACAGAAACTAAAGCGTTTTATGGCAGGATTTATGGCTATGCTCACACTGGTTGGAACACTCTTTACGAATGGAACAACAGCATTTGCAGCCAGTCCGCAGGCAAATATTGCGTTCTGGAATGCGTCAGTCAAAAATTCCGGAGAAGTAAGTGAGCTGAAGCCCGGATATAATCATGGCAAGATTCTGTATTCAATTCTTGACGGAAATTCTGCATATTGTATGAATTTCGGATTAAGAGCAGATGGCGGTCAGCTTATGAACAGCTACGATGATGCGAGCACATCAATGTCAGCACAGCAGAGAAAACTTTTAAGTTACTGCCTTTATTATGGGTTTAACAGTACACAAAAGGCGGCACCAAGCAACAGTCAGTGCGATGAGTATATCGCAACTCAGGCAATGGTATGGGTTATTGTAGCAGATATCTTTGGAACCGGAAGTGGTGATTCGGCAGCAAGAAAGCTCTGTAACACAGCACCAAGTCCTGATTCTTCATACAGCTATTATGAGAGACTCAGGGACAATATCAGCAGCTCCTACAATGCAACACTTCCAAGTTTTGCATCACGCAGAACCAGTGAGGCACCAACTTATGAATTAAAGTGGAATGAGGGAAGTCAGAGATTTGAAACAACATTATCTGACAGCAATGGTGTTTTATCGGATTTTGATTTTGGCATCAGCGGATATTCTGTTGATAAGAATGGCAACAGTATTACAATCTCTTCAACGAGCGTGAATACTACAGCTACAACAGGAACATTCACATCCAATGCTGGCAAGATTGAGACAACATCAAGCTGTGTATTCTGGCTTACAGGAAAGAGCGGATATCAGGAGTTTATTTCTGAAAGACCGACAGCAGATCCTATCAAAGCATATATCAAGGTCAAGACAGAGAATATCGGATATGGTGAGCTTACAAAGATAGATGAGTCAAGCGGAGTGAAGCTTTCCGGTGCAGTTTATGGAATCTATTCTGACAGCGGATGCACAAACAGAGTACAGACCATGACAACAGATGGAAACGGATATGCAAAGTCAGCTGCACTTGTTGCAGGCACTTATTATGTAAAAGAGATTACCGCTCCAAAGGGATATGTCCTTTCAGGTAAGGTTCATACACTTACTGTAAAAGCAGGACAGACAACAGGAATCTCTGCAACAGATAAAGAGCAGCTTGGAGCAATCACAATCTATAAAGAGGGTGAGGTGCTTAGCTCATGGAATGGAAGCAATTTCACTTATGAGAAAAAGAAGCTTTCTGGAGCAACATTCAAGGTAACTGCCGGAGCAAATATCTATAAGGCAGATGGTACAAAGGTGTATAGTGCTGGCGATGTTGTGGCAGAAAGCCTAACAACAGGAACTGACGGACAGGTGGTATTATCTGACCTTCATCTTGGAACTTATGTGGTTACTGAGATTAAGAGCATTGACGGATATACAATCAATACCACACCTCAGACAGTAGCAGTTGAGTATAAGGACCAGACTGTGACAGTCCAGTATGAATCAACTACGATTGAGAATACAAGACAGAAAGCGGATGTATCTGTCGTAAAGAAGGACTCTGACACAGAGAATCCTCTTGATGGCGGCAAGTACACACTTTATGCCGGAAATGACATCAAAAACTATGCCGGACAGGTTATTGTGACAAAGGGTACAGCTCTTGAGACAGTAACTACAGGTGAGGACGGAAAGGCAAGCTACAGCGTAGATCTGCCAATCTCTAACGGATATTATATCCAAGAGACACAGGCACCATATGCATATATTAGAAACCAGTCTGATGTATATAGCTTCAATTTCAATGTATTACCTGAAACACAGGCAAAGACATCATTCAGCCACACATTTGTGAATGACAGAACGACAGCAAAGATTCATATCTACAAGGTAGACAAGGAATCGGGCAAGGCAGTTGCCCAGGGTGATGCAAGCCTTGAAGGTGCAGTTTATGGTCTTTATGCAAGAAACGATATCGTGCATCCGGACGGAGCAACAGGAGTCGTATTCAAAGCAGGAGACCTTGTAGCAACACTTACAACAGATAAGAATGGCGAAGCAGAGGTCAATAACCTTTACCTTGGAAACTATTATGTGAAAGAAATCACTCCATCAGAGGGGTATCTCTTAGACGAAGAGGAGCACGATGTAGTATGCGACTATGAGGGAGACCTTGTAGCAGAGGTATCAAGAAGCACAACATCAGCAGAGCAGGTCATCAAGCAGCCATTCCAACTTATCAAGGTATCTGACAATGGCGATGATACTGAAGCAGGCTTATTGGCAGGTGCAGAGTTCACAGCTTATTTGAAATCATCTTTACCTGTAAAGGCAGATGGAAGTTATGACTATGACAAGGCAACTCCGGTAGTAATCGGGGAAAACGGAGCAACAACAATCACATCCGATGACAAGGGACATGCAGTTTCCATTGCAATTCCTTATGGAACCTATGTGGTAGTAGAGTCAAAGACTCCGCATAACATGAAGACAATCAAGCCATTTGAGGTAAAAATCAGCGAGAATCATCCTGACAAGCCTCAGACATGGAGAGTATTCCTTGACAGGGAGTTTACTGCAAAGCTTCGTGTAATTAAGAAGGATTCCGATACAAAGCAGACAGTGCTTGTACCAAATGCAGAGTTTAAGATCTTTAATATTGATAAGAACGAATATGTGAAGCAGTACACAACTTATCCGTCAAAGGTAGAGCATACTTCATTCTTTACTGATGAGGACGGAGATTTAATCTTACCGGAGGCACTTAAAATCGGTAACTACCGCATTGAGGAAGTGTCTGCACCATTTGGATATGTTGTAAATGATAAGTATGTCAACATCTCTGTTGATACTGACACAGCATTTGAAACAGATGGTGATACAAATGATGCGATCATCACCGTGGAATATTCAGATGCCCCTGCAGTCGGAGAGCTGACTGTAGAAAAGAAGGGAGAGGTACTTGACGGATTCAAGGGTGGACTTCTTGCAAGCTCATATGAGAAAGAGTTTGTTTATAAGGAAGGCTCACTTGGCGGAGCAAAATTCAAAGTTTATGCTGCCGAGGATATTTACACAGCAGACAACCAGAAGGATGCAGACGGAAACCGCATTAAGTATTACAGCAAGGGAGACCTTGTGTCAACTCTTACAACTGGCAAGGATGGAAAGGCAACAGCTAAGAATCTTCCTCTTGGACAGTACAGAGTTGTGGAAGTGGAAGCTCCATACGGATATGTATTAAATCCGAATGAGCAGAAAGTGACATTCACATATGTGGATGATAAGACACCTGTTATCAAGGAAAGCCTTACTTTCTCAGATGACAGACAGAAGCTTGATATGTCAGTGACTAAGCTTGATGCAGAAGATAACACACCGATTGCAGGTGCAGTATTTGGTCTTTATGCAGATGAGGATATCAAGAATGCTGATGGCAGGGTTATTATCGAGAAAGGCACACTTCTTGAGAAGGCAACATCTGATGAGAATGGAAAGATTGCTTTTGTTAAGGATTATCCATTTGCAAAATATGTTGCAAGGGAGCTTGTAAAGCCTGCCGGATATGTGACAAATGAGGAAGCAGTAAACTTTGATACAAAATATCAGGGACAGGATGTTAAGACTGTTGTATATAACAGCGAGTATAAGAACACTCCTACAACCTTTGAGTTTACAAAGACAGATATCACAAGCGGTGCAGAGCTTACAGGTGCAACACTTACTGTACTTGATAAGGATGGAAATGTGGTAGACACATGGACATCTGATGCTAAGGAAGCACATGTAATCAAGAGACTTGTAGTTGGAGAGACTTACACTCTTCGTGAGGAATTTGCTCCTTACGGATATCTCAAGGCAGCAGATATCCAGTTTACAGTTGAGGACACAGGCAAAGTGCAACATGTAGAGATGAAGGATGAAGTTCCTACAGGTTCCATCGTTATCAATAAGGACGGCGAATTTGTAACAGACACTACTCTTATGAAGGGTTACTGGTATGACTTTATCTTCAATTTCTTCAAGGACAGCCTTGCAGGAGTAACTTTTGATGTATATGCAAAAGAGGATATCGTAAGTGCTGACGGACTTGACACTGTATATCATAAGGCAGGAGACAAGGTGGCAACCATCGTGACAAATGATAAGGGTATCGCAAGAATTGATGACCTTCCACTTGGCAAGTATTATCTTGTTGAGACAAAGACCATTGATGGATTTGTATTAGATGAGACACCGATTGAGGCAGATCTTTCCTATATCGACCAGAATACAAAGGTTGTATTTGCAGGAATGGATGTGACAAATGAGCGTCAGAAAGTGCAGATTACTGTAACCAAGACTGATTCAGAGACAAAGAAAGAGCTTGAAGGTGCAGTATTTGGCCTATTTGCGAAAGAAGATATCGTAAATAAGCATGGAAAGGTTATTGTCAAAGCAGATACACAGATTGAGAGAGGTGTCACAGGCAAAGATGGAAAAGTAACATTTACTTCAGACCTTCCACTGGGACAGTACTATGTCAAAGAGCTTGAGGCACCAAAGGGATATGTGAAGTCTGACAAGGTATTTGATGTGGATGCATCATATCAGGGAGATAAGGTAAAAGTCATCGAGTTTGAGGCAGCATTTGAAAATGCACCTATTAAGGTAGAAATTTCAAAGACAGATATCACAGGTGAGAAAGAGTTACCGGGAGCAAAGCTTTCAGTGATTGATTCGGATGGAAAGCTTGTTGAGAGCTGGACATCAGAGGCAGGAAAGACTCATATGATTGAGAGACTTCCTGTCGGAAAGTACACACTCAGAGAGGAATCTGCACCATATGGATATAAGGTGGCAAGTGATGTAACCTTTGAAGTAAAGGAGACAGCAGAAATCCAGAAGGTATCCATGAAAGATGAACAGGCAGTCGGTAAGATTGTCATTGAGAAAACTGACAAAGTAACCGGAAAGCCAATCGAGGGTGTTGTATTTGAAGTAAGGGATAAGGACGGAAAGGTGCTTGATACACTCACTACTGACAAGAATGGTCATGCAGAGAGCAAGGAGCTTCCTATCTGTACTTACAATGAGGATGGTTCATTTAAGGAAGATATCCATTATACAGTAGTTGAGACAAAAGCAGCTGACGGATATATCCTTGATGAAACAGCTCACGATGTAACTCTTCGATATGATGACAATGCACCGGATGTTGTTGTAGCAACTCTTAAGCTTGCCAATGTACCGACAGAGCCTAAGCTTCCACAGACAGGCGACAATGCAAATCCGCTTCTTTATCTTGGAATCGGTGCACTTGCACTTATTACAGGTGTTGGAGTAGGACTTCGTGGAAGAAAGAAAAAGAATAAACAGTAACAATTAACCTTGCGGGGAATGTAAGCCAGTAACTTATGTTCCCAGCTTTTTTAGATTAAGGAGGAACCGTAATATGATGAATTACGAGATTTTTAAGGAAGTAGTAAAAGAAAAGTTTATGGATTATATGCCAGAGAAGTTCAAAGGAATGGAGCTTGTGGCAGAGCCAGTGGAAAAGGTGAATGTGACTCTTGATGGCATCATCTTAAGAGAGGAAGGTAGGAATATTTCGCCTACGATTTATATCAATGACATGTATAAGAAGTATCAGGACTGTGGCGATCTTGAGGAAACACTTATGGCTGCATGTGACTTCATGGAAAGGGCATATGAGCAGGCTCCGGTTGTTGATGTGGACAGCATTATGAGGGATGCTAACGAGAAGATTGTATTCCAGCTCATCAATACAGAGCAGAATAAGACATTTTTGGAACAGGTGCCTCACAGGGAGTTTCAGGATCTTTCTATTGTGTATAAGGTAATAATCAGTGCAGATAAGGATGCGGTGCAGAGTTCAAAAATTACAAATGAATTTGCGAAAAGACTTGGTATGAGCGAGGAACAGCTCTTTAAGTGTGCAGCGGAAAACACAAGAAGACTCTTCCCACCTGTAGTACGAAGCATGAATGACATTATGAAAGAAATGTTCGCAAGGGATGGGATGCCACAGGAGATCGCAGAGATGATGATAGCTGAGATTCCACCGGAGCAGACGATGTGGGTGATTTCCAATGAAAAGGGTATCAATGGTGCAGCATCCATGCTTTATGAGAATGAGCTTCATGAGCTGGCAGAGAGTTTAGAGAGTGACCTTTATATTCTCCCTTCGAGCGTGCATGAGGTTATTGCAGTATCTTCAGATATGGGAAGCCCTGAGATGCTAGCACAAATGGTAGTCGAGGTAAATATGCAGGAGGTGTCTTTGGACGAGAGACTTTCTAATCAGGTATATCACTATGATAAGGATTTAAGAAAACTCACCCTTGCAACTGATACACCAAACAAGAGACTTGATGGTATCGTTGCAGAACCTCCCCTTGTATATGATGCGAAGGAAAAGTCCAGATAGGAGGCAGTTATGGAGCAGGAACTTACAATGGAAGAACTCATTGCTCTCATAAACAGCCAGAAAGGTGACTTTGTTATCCGTGTCGAGTTTGGAGAGGAGGCGGTGTCTGATGCCAAAGAAGAATGACTTCAAGCTTGATGTGGTTTCGGTAAGACTTGTAAAGGATGCTCCGATTTATTCGGAGCACACCTTTAATAATCCTGCGGATATAGCTGCTGTCATGGGAGACTGTATGTGCCAGTTTGACAGGGAAGTAGTGTGTGTGGTCAATCTAAGGTCAGATTTAAAACCTATCAATGTGCATTTTGCAAGTGTTGGTTCTTTAAATGAGGCAATGGCACATCCGAGAGAGCTGTTTAAATCAAGCATCCTAAGCAATGCGGCAAGCATGATGTTAATCCATTGTCACCCATCCGGGAACGTATTCCCAAGTAAGGCTGATACCATGATGACAGACCGCATGAACAAGCTGTGTGAACTGATGGGAATACCGCTCATTGACCATATCATAGTCGGTGGAGACAATCGTGAATTTTTCAGTTTCAGGGAAAAAGGCATGATTGATAATCCTAAGATTACCCTGAGCACAGATTACCGGACACTTGATATCAAGTCACCGCTTGTAGCAGAGCAGGGAAAGGCAAGGTGAAAGCATGGATGGAAGATTTACGGATGAAGAGCTTGCCATAGCAAAGAGTGTTGACCTGTGTGCAGTTGCTGAAAGCCTTGGGTATACAGTAAAGAGGATTGGCAAATACCACACTTTAAAGGAGATGGATTCCATCCGTATCTATAACAGAAGCCATTGGTACAGATGGTCAAGGCAGTTTGACAAAGGCAACAATGGCGGCTCACAGATAGATTTCTTACGGGTATTTTGTGGAATGAGTGTAAAAGAGGCTGTGTTCTGGCTTTTGGACTTTGCAGGATACAGAAGAATCGAGAATCCTGTAAAGCAGCCACTTGTTCATCAGGTATCGCAGAAGCAGGCAGAGGAGAGAAAGCCGTTTGTCCTACCGGAACCGGCAGGAGATAATTCCTATCTTATTTCATATCTGAATCAGGAGAGAGGAATCAGCAGAGCAGTCATAGATCTGTTTTTAAAAGATGGATTGATTTATGAGAGCAGGCATTACCACAATGTTGTTTTCAAGGGAAATGATAAAAATGGAGTGACAAGATTTGCAAGTATGAGAGGCGTGTTTGATAAGCAGGGCAAGCCATTCAAGTGTGATGTCACAGGCAATGATAAAAACTATGGATTTAATGTAGTAAATGTTAACAGTACAGAGCTTGTAGTATTTGAGGCTGCAATCGACCTTATGAGTTATGTGGATATCTTCACGGATTATGAATCAAATAAGCTGGCACTTGGGATGCTTGCAGATGCACCACTTGAGACTTTTCTTCGGGAACATCCGCAGATTACTTCCATCCGGTTCTGCCTTGATAGAGATGAGCCGGGGAGAAAAGCAGCAGCTGAACTTATGAGAAAGTATTATGAGCTTGGATATGAGGTAGAAGACTGTCCGCCTCCAGCCGGATATAAGGATTACAACGAGTGGCTTGTGGCGGCAAAGCTTAATCTTAATCAAATGAATCAGAGAGCAGATGAACCGGTCAGGGCATGAGAACTTGGATTTTGATGTGTGGGGGCAGAAAGCGCCCCCAAAACAGCAAAGTGGGGGCAGAAAGCGCCCCCAAAATGTCAAAGTGGGGGCAAAAAGCGCCCCCGCAATTCGGACACGATAAAAACCGGATTGAATTCAGTATAAAAGTGGGGGCAGAAAGCGCCCCCAAAATAACAAAATGGGGGCAGAAAGCGCCCCCAAAGTAGCAAAGTGGGGGCAAAAAGCGCCCCCACTTTCATAAACAGAGGGTTTTAGGGAGATTTTCTCCCTAACTAGATGGCATTAGGACAGAGATGTCTCTAATGCGTATCTAGCAGTCGCCGGGGACTAACTGGAGACTGGAGCTTTGGTGAATATTTACTAAACACGGATAAGGAGGTGCAAGGAAGCAATGGATGCAGAAGTTACGCTATTTACAAAACCAGAAGAACTGATTGCCTGGGCAGACACATTTGATATCTTACTTAACCCTTCGATAGAAGATGCTGCAATATTGCTTAACTATATGGAAGGTCATGATTATGCTATTGGCATAGATTCTGATGGAAAGATGTACAGACAGGATGTAGCTGAGGAGAATGGTGAAATTGAACTATACCCGATAGATGATGTTATAGATACTGTTTGTGAATGGAACTATGAACTGATACTTGATGCTGATGCACACAGGAATGATCCAAAGGATTTTAAAGATTACAGTGAGTTTCAGGATAAGTATGACAGTTTGAAAGCAGATGAAAAGAGGCTGGACAGGTTGTTTGAAAAGACCTGTTATGCAAAGGAGATTGATGAAATGGCAGCTGCTTTGGTGGAATCATTCATTAGTCATCTAAGTAGCAGGGATGATTTGGAAAAAGCTGCGGTGACAGTTGCAGAAGGAATTAAGGATTATAGTACGGGTAAGAGAGGAAGGTGAGTCTATGGCAGATAAAGTTCATTGTATTAGGAAAACACTAAGACTAATGCCAGAGGAAGCCAAGATGCTTGCAAAAAAGGCATGTGATAATGGAATGAATGAGGCTGAGTATATCCGTCTTCTTATCAGTCAGAAACCAAATGATTATCCGGAAGTAAGGAAGATTCTGAAGGAACTCATTAATGAAGTCAACAGAATTGGAATAAATATCAATCAGATAGTATTTAACAATAATGCCGGGCTGTATTCCAAGGAAGATAAGACACAGCTGATAGCTTATATGCGAAAACTGAATCAGAAGATAGATGAGGCGGTGGTAAAGATTGGCAATCAGTAAAATCCTTAATATGAAGGATTGTGGTGGGCATTTTCACGGAAAACATCTGAAGAGATCTCTTGATTATGTGATGAATCCGGAGAAAACACAGGATGGAAGGCTCGTTGGTGCAATCAACTGTCAGGTCGATTCTGCTTTTGAACAGATGAAAGCTACAAAACGGAAGTTTGGAAAAGTTGATAAAAGGCAGGGATATCATATCATTCTCTCATTTAAGGAAGATGAAGTGAATCCTGATATGGCATTTGAGATAACCCGCAGATTCGTGGAAGAGTATCTTGGAAAATCATATGAGGCAGTATATGTGGTGCATGATAATACAGCACATGTTCATTCACACATTGTATTTAACAGTGTGAGTTTTGTGGATGGGAAAAAGTATCGCTATGAAAAAGGAGACTGGGCAAAGTATATCCAGCCAATCACGAATCAGTTGTGTCAGGAATATGGTCTTTCAATCATTGATGTTGATGATGGCAGTAAGGAAAAAGAGTATGAAAGCTATAAGGACTGGAGCGAATATCGTGAAGGCAGTTTTGTATGGGCAGATATGATTAAGAGAGACCTGGATTCCTGCATACTGCAGGCAGGAAATAATGAGCAGTTTCTGGAGCTGTTATCTGACAAAGGATATGAGGTCAAGCAGGGAAAGTATCTGGCAGTAAAGCCACAAGGAATGACGAGATTTCGCAGATGTAAGACATTAGGTGACATGTATTCTGATGAGGCAATCCGGGAAAGGATAGAAAAAGAGGATATTTCATTTTACCGGGAACAGCAGAAAGAGGTACAACCGGTTCTGTGTAAGTGTAAGGTGAGAAGATACCGAAGGGCAAAGATGTCGGGGCTTCAAAAGAGATACTATGCAAAGCTATACAGGATAGGAAAGCTGAAAAAGAAGCCATACAGTCAGGTATGGAAGTATAAGGAAGATATCCGTAAGATGCATAAACTGCAGGAGGAGTATTTGTTCCTTGTCAATCATGACATTCATTCAGCAGAGGAGCTTGTCAGTGTAATCAGCTCATTGACAGATAAAAGAAAAGAAGTTTCAGCAGAGAAAAGCCGCATTTATAAGGCTAGGGAGAGAAGTCGAGAACTTTTTGATATAGCAGATGATATGAAAGAGTTAGAACCTGCTGAGAAGTCTTTCCTCCAGGGAGATGAATTTTTTACGGATGAGCATCTGCAATGGGAAACTTTGAAACAGAAGCTTTTATCACAGGGATATAGCCTTGAAGAGGTGGAAGCACTGCGTAAACATTATAAAGAGGAGTATTCCAAAGCATGTGCAAAAGAAAGGGCAGTATTCAAAGAGTTGAATATTGGTAAATCTATATGGAAGAGTCTTATTCCAGACAGCGTATCAGATGGAAAAGATGCACAGTACAACAAAGAGACAATACGAGACAGGAAAGAGCAGCCAGAACGTTAGGCTGTTTTTTTAGTAGTTAGGAGGCATATATGGAAGAAAACAGAGAACCGCTTAGTGCGATAGCAATCGAGAAAAAATTGCAGCTTCTCCGAAATAAGCATTTTAGTGAAGATACGATTGCTCTTGTAAAAAGTGATTATGAATATGGACTGAAAGAGGAGGAGATCAGCCTTTATCTCAATAAGTCATACGACATTGAACAGATGAAGATTTTATCGGAATGTCTGCACAAGGATGTTCCAAAAGATATGATTGATATTATCAAGAATACCAAGTATTCGGTTCATCAGATGCAGGTGTCCCTTGAATTTTATGAAAAGGGTGTACCTGTTCAGACAATTAAGGAGGTTATGGACAAAGGGGAAAAACCTATTACCATGCGACGATTATATGAGGAAGTTTTGGAACAGCTGAATAAAGTCAAGAAACAGATTCCGGAAGAGTCTGAGTATGTGAAAGCACTCATTTCTCAGATGGATGAAGTGGTTGCAAAGATCAATCATCAGAATGAAAGGTATGATGCCCTGAATAAGAAGCTTTCTGAAATAGAGACTTCCAAAGATGATGAGGGAGTCAGGGAGCGTCTGGTCAAGGAGAACCAGGATAAGGATGCTCTTATCAACAGTCAGCAGAATGAACTGAATAAGGCAAGCAGTACGATTGCAAGACTCAGGGATGATATTGAGAAAAAGGATAAGGAGATGAAGCGTATGGGAGACAGAATAGAGTCATTGGAAGATAAGATCATAAGTGTTGCCACAGAGAATAAGAAAGAGGCAGAAAGTAAGGCAGAGCCGCAGGAAAGCCAGTCCGTACCACAGGCAGAAAAAAAGATGGTTGATACAGTTGCAGTTCCGCAGAATATGCAGGCTGTGGCAAACGGGATTCCGGTCTATTATCAGATTCCGGTAGTTGATGGTACCGGAAATGTGGTGCAGAGACTTCCGATTGAGAGAAGTGTGAGAAAGAGCAGCAACAGCGGAGTGGCAAGCCTTTTTGCAAGACTTTCTTTTAAGAAAAAGTCGAGAGCAGACATTGTAAAGCTTGTTGCATCGGGCGATCTTGTTCCGGCACAGCTTGTCCAGATTAAGAGTGCAATAGAAAAGGGACTTACGGAGACACAGCTTATAGAGCTTATTACCAATAATATTTCAGCAGAAAAGATGAAAGAGATTATTGAGATAGCGGTACTTGAAAACAGTATGGCAGATTAGGAGGTACTTATGAATTTAGCAGTAGTAAATGAAGCAGTAACAGAGATGAATGGTGTGGAGCATCAGTTTACAGAGGAAGAGAAAAACTTTGTTGTCCAGTTCGCATTCAGAAGCGGCAGCAAGGAAGATACGATTTCTCTTATTGAAGCATTGGCACATTCGGCGGATAAGGCTGAGTCGGACGAGATTATGGTCACATACAGGGCTAAATATGATATGAAGCCTGCATGGGTGGAACAGGTGGAAAACCTGCTTGTGGCACTTGAAATGTACCGTATCGAGGAGGAAAAAGCAATTAATCATCTGGCAGATATTTTGAATGCTTATGGTATTGATGTATCAGCCGAGGAAATCCGTACTACAGAGACAGAAACACTTAAAACAACAGTCAGAGAGAAAGCGGAGGTGCGATAATGGCAGAAGAGATTCAGGAAGCGGTGCAGATCATCCGTGTTGCTTATGATGGCATTGAGATTGCCATGAAGGTAGGAAGTGGAGGAATAGCTGCCATGCAGAAGGCAATAGATTTCTTAAAAGGGATGCTTGATTATGAGAAGTCACTTGGCAAGACATCCATGAGAAAGCTGCTCTTAAAGGGCGGTGATTTACAGGTGTTACAGTTTAATACCGAAGATATGAAAAAGGTTGAAAAGATGGCAAAGAAGTATGGAATACTCTATTCAGTACTTCCGGACTGCAATAGGAAAGACGGACTGAGTGAGGTAATCTTTCATACAGAGGCAGTTCCACGTGTGAATATGATGATACAGAAGCTCAAGTTTGGCAAGATTGCCACATTTGATGATTATCTGAAGAATGGAGATGAAAAGTCCCTTGGAAAGCTGATGGATTTTTTGAAGAAACAGCAGGGAAACGAGAAAAGCCACACGATAGAAGGGGATAGGGTTAATACCGCTATTGACGGACTGATCGAAAAGGTCGGAATGTTTGCAATGGAAAAGAAAGCTATCAGTGTGGATCAGGTCAAGGAGAATTTCAGTATCAATGGTGAGCAGGCTGAAAGTGTTATCAAACAGCTAGAGACAATCGGTGTGCTTGGCGGCAAGAATGAAGATGGCACCCATACAGTAATGATGGACAAGGATGCATTTATCAATCGTGTCAGAGGTTATCAGGACCTTGCTGAGAGAATGAGGGCAGTTGCAGCATCAAAGAATGCGAACTTATCAGATGTGACTATCAGTAAGAAGCTGATTATCGAAGAGAATGACCATGCTGTTAAGACCAGAGTTCCCGGCACATGGGGAGAAGAGGCAAGATATGTATGGCTCCGTAAGGAAAACATCATGGATATTCATGGTGGAAAGACAATGCTTACCTTCCTTGATTCCACCAAGGATTATAAGCTCTACGATGAGCAGAATCGTGTGGTGACAACCCAGAAAGGAACCGAGCTTTATACTCACTATGACAAGGTGGAGTCATCTGTCAGGGAGCGTTACGAGAAAGTGCAGAAGCAGCAGAAAAAGACCACACAGAAGAAAACTGTTACCACAAAGAAAGTGAGGTAGCAGCCTATGCAGACAACAAAGAAAAAGCCTTCACTGATATTCATTCTTGTGGGTGCAGTGTTAGCCGGTTATCTTGGTTATCTGATAAATGGTGCGTGGACGGAAGGGATTGCCTTTAATGAATTTATGGACAGATTCAATGAAGTATGTGCTGTTCCCTTTGCCAATTATTACAATTCCAATACAGTAAAAGCAGTAGCCATTGCATTAGGTATCTATGCGATGGCTATTGTCATGTATTACACCAGTCAGAGAAACTATATGCCGGGTAAGGAATTTGGTACGGCAAGATTTGAAAATCCGAAGCAGGTCAACAAGATACTTGCAGATAAGGATGAGAATTTCAACCGGATACTCAGCCAGAATGTGAAGATGTCGCTGGATTTCAGAAGGCTCAAGCTCAATGGAAATATCCTTATCTGTGGTGGTTCCGGAGCAGGAAAAACATTTTATGAAGTAAAGCCGAATCTGATGCAGATGCCGCATAACTGTTCTTTTATCTGTACCGATCCAAAGGGAGAAATCCTTAGAAGCTGCGGGCAGATGTTAAAAAATAACGGATATAACCTGAAAGTCATTAATCTGTTAGAGATGGATAAATCAGACTGTTACAATCCATTTTCCTATATCAGAGAGGAAACTGATGTGGTGAAGCTGATTACAAACCTTATCAGCAATACGACACCAAAGGGAGCGACACCAAGTGATCCGTTCTGGGAAAAAGCGGAAGGATTGTTCTTACAGGCTATCTTTTATTATGTGTGGCTGGAGGTACAGCCGGCAAAGAGAAACTTTGAGACAGTACTGAAGCTTCTTGGAGAGGCAGAGGTTACAGAGCAGGGGAAGGCATCAAAGCTGGATGTGCGTATGAAGTTTTTAGAGGAAAGTTCTCCACTTGGAGCCAATCATCCGGCAGTAAAGCAGTACAACAAATGTATGAGAGGTGCAGGAGACACCGTCCGTTCCATTATCATCAGTGCCAACTCAAGACTTGCATTTCTTGAGAACAAGCAGGTTTTACGATTACTCTCAAAAGATGAGCTTAATCTGTCCGATATCGGTATTGGAGTGAATGGGGATGGAGAGACAAAGACAGCACTCTTTTGTGTAATCCCGGATAGTGACAAATCCTATAACTTCATTATCGGTATGTTATACACGCAGATATTTCAGGAATTGTACTATCAGGCAGACTTTAACTGCGGAGGCAGGCTGCCAATCCATGTGACTTTTATGTTAGATGAATTTGCGAATGTCGCATTGCCGGATGACTTCTGTTCCCTGTTATCGACAATGCGAAGCCGTGAGATTTCAAGTATTATCATCATTCAGAACTTTGCACAGCTAAAGGCACTTTTCAAAGATACCTGGGAGACAATTCCAGGCAACTGCGATACGTTCATCTATCTCGGTGGAAACGAGCAGAGTACGCACAAGTATGTGTCAGAGCTGCTAGGAAAAGGAACGATTGATAAGAAGTCAAGCGGAGAGACAAAGGGCAGACAGGGAAGCTCTTCTAGGAATTATGATGTGTTAGGAAGAGAACTGTTTACACCCGATGAGGTCAGAAAGCTGGATAACAAAAAGTGTATTATCTTTATCCGTGGTTTTGATCCTATCATGGATAATAAGTTCATACCATTCAATCATCCGATGTTTAACCAGACAGCAGATGGCAAGGGAGAGCCTTATGTTCATCAGATAAGAGGAGCAGACAATCTTATCGGTCCGCCATTTGAGATTTTGTCGGACAAGGCAGTTAAGTATTATGAAAAACTGAAGGACAAGGGCGAGAATGTGTATATAGATTCTCTTACCTATGAGCAGTTTATGATGCTTGGTGATGCGGAATTAAGCAGAAGATTCTCCATGCAGGATGAAGCAGAGCAGAAAGCAAAGATAGACAGAGAACAGGCAAATGAGCTTGAGTATGTCGATGAATCGCAGAAGTCGGAAGCAACAGAAAGTGCCAATGCTTCTAGTGGAAGTGCTGGTGCTAAGCCTGTAAGGAATCCTGAGAGGGAAAAGCCTAAGTGGGAAGATACTATCACAAATCGAATGCTACACTGGTCATATACACCGGAGCAGAAAGAAGAGGTGAAGAAAGCACTGGCTGCAGGCGTTCCCAAAGCAACAATTCTTACTTACTTTTATCCGGAGGTTACTGTGGAGAAGATGAGTTCATATCGGAAGAAGCAGTAAATGTTATCGCATAGGCACAGAAACTGTGGTATACTGTGTCTATGTGAAATGAATGTGTTTTACAAATCGGAAGTTGTGGAGGTAAAATATAGATGAATCAAGGTAGAATTATTGTAATCACAGGTGCGCCGGGGACAGGAAAAACTACAACGGCATCTGCTGTTGCAAAAGAATCAGATTTGGAAAAGTCTGTGCATATGCACACAGATGACTTTTATCTTTAAATACTGTAGAAAAGAGGAAGGAAATAATAAATGGCTAAAATGAGAATATCACCGGAATTGAAAAAACTGATCGAAAAATACCGCTGCGTAAAAGATACGGAAGGAATGTCTCCTGCTAAGGTATATAAGCTGGTGGGAGAAAATGAAAACCTATATTTAAAAATGACGGACAGCCGGTATAAAGGGACCACCTATGATGTGGAACGGGAAAAGGACATGATGCTATGGCTGGAAGGAAAGCTGCCTGTTCCAAAGGTCCTGCACTTTGAACGGCATGATGGCTGGAGCAATCTGCTCATGAGTGAGGCCGATGGCGTCCTTTGCTCGGAAGAGTATGAAGATGAACAAAGCCCTGAAAAGATTATCGAGCTGTATGCGGAGTGCATCAGGCTCTTTCACTCCATCGACATATCGGATTGTCCCTATACGAATAGCTTAGACAGCCGCTTAGCCGAATTGGATTACTTACTGAATAACGATCTGGCCGATGTGGATTGCGAAAACTGGGAAGAAGACACTCCATTTAAAGATCCGCGCGAGCTGTATGATTTTTTAAAGACGGAAAAGCCCGAAGAGGAACTTGTCTTTTCCCACGGCGACCTGGGAGACAGCAACATCTTTGTGAAAGATGGCAAAGTAAGTGGCTTTATTGATCTTGGGAGAAGCGGCAGGGCGGACAAGTGGTATGACATTGCCTTCTGCGTCCGGTCGATCAGGGAGGATATCGGGGAAGAACAGTATGTCGAGCTATTTTTTGACTTACTGGGGATCAAGCCTGATTGGGAGAAAATAAAATATTATATTTTACTGGATGAATTGTTTTAGTACCTAGATTTAGATGTCTAAAAAGCTTTAACTACAAGCTTTTTAGACATCTAATCTTTTCTGAAGTACATCCGCAACTGTCCATACTCTGATGTTTTATATCTTTTCTAAAAGTTCGCTAGATAGAGTTCTATATTAGAGATGTAAAGAGTTTTGGTGAAGAGGTTTGTGAGTATGGCTTTTATAACCAGGGTGCAATGAGAAGCACTAACAGCAGCTAGCTTAAGAACGCATAGGATATACTTTTTATGGAAGTCACAGAGGAGGAATAAAATTTGAACAGGATTAACAGAGTAATATCGAATTGGTAGAAACCATGTGGGAGCAATTTTCCAATTTGGGAATCTATGAATTAAATGTTATAGATACAACTACGCATTCAATCAAAGATACTGTTTCAGCAGTAAAAGAAAAAATAGTAAGCGGTACGGCTTTACTATTTTAGTGAGTTAGATGTCAGGGGTCTTGAGTGTTCGAGATAGATGTTAAATAAAAAAGAAGCTCCCAACTACCGAATGCCATCGGCGACGGGGAACAGGAAAAATATAACAAGTGGAGAGTGTTAAGTTTATGAAAAAGATAATGAAAACAATACTGAAGGTACTCGGCATCATTCTTGCCATCACAGTTGTCCTTTCAGTCGTTGTCTATTTTACTGTTCTGCAGTATCCGAATCTGAAAGAAGATCCAAAGGTTGGAAAATGGTACCGCCTTTCCACCAGTGAAATGAAGAGCTCGGAGGGCAAGGAGTATCATGTGCTCTTCAAAAAAGGCAGTGAAAACAATGTGCTGGTCTATTTTGCAGGCGGCGGTGTGAGTGTCGACGAGAAGACTGCAAGGAATGATACCTACAATACTGTACTTGTCTGGCCGGACATGCTGGCAAACACAACCATGAATATGGGAGGATTGGCCACGAATATCGACGGTAATCCGCTGAAGGGCTGGACAGTCATTATGTTCCCCTATGCGACAGGAGATTTTCACTGCGGTACCGGCGAATTCCGTTATACTGATAAGGACGGCAAGGAGAAGATCCTGTACCATAACGGCTATATCAACTTTACCGAAGCCATGGATCTCGTTATGGAAAAGGCAGGCGTGAGCGATCCCGAAAACGTCATTGTGACCGGATACAGTGCAGGCGGCTGGGGTGCGTCGATCCTCGCTGAAGATGTGTTCGCCAAGTATTTCCCAAATGCAAAAAACAAGACCGTTCTGGTGGATTCCTCTGTTGCTCTGTTTGATGACTGGAAGGACACGGCAATCAACGTGTGGAAAACGCCGCAGCATATCACAGACAGGATCAACAGCAACAACATTACGCTGGATGTACTGACTGCGCTTCATAACGATATACCGGAGGCCAATATCCTGTTTGACTGTTCGACCAGAGACGGAAGCCTTGCGCAGGTACAGCGGTATTTTTCCACAAAAGAGATCGACGAGACGACCGGGGAGATGCCTGTGAACGAGGATGATGGCGATGCCTTCCAGAAGACGCTGAAGGAATTTGTGCTGAAGCTGAAGGAGCAGGCGGATGCCCACGTTTATATCTTCGATGGAAAACCTTGGTACGAGGAAGGCAATAACCTGACTTCTCATACGATCATTTCGGTTCCATACGTATTTGAGCGACAGAACGATTTTGATAAATCCGTTTGTGAATGGCTGATCGATGCGCAAAACGGCACCTATGCCGATTATGGAATAGAACTTCTGGATAAAACCTACGAGAAGATAGCAGATTAAATACTTAGGAGAATGAACTGTCATAACAAGCCTCCCACACAGCCGACAAAGCATCGGCTGCGGGACGGTATCTTCTGTGATACTTAGTATCATAAAAAATTGTACTTGAAAGATTTGATTAACGGTCGTATAATTGAACTGGTTCAAATAAATGACCAATAAATAATTAAGGAGATCATAACCATGACAAATGTTGAAAAAATCAGCGAGTTCCTAACACAGGCAAAAGTTTTCACCTTCCTTACCGTTGATAACGGCCAGCCCAAAGGTCGTCCTTTCGGCTTCCATCTTGTAGATGGAGATCGTATTTACTTCGGAACAGGCACCTTCAAGAATTGCTTCAAGCAACTTAGCGCAGATCCCCATGTTGAAGTCATGGCTGTAAACGGCGACAAGTTTATGCGCTATGACGGTCTTGCAAAGATCGTTAAGGATGATGCGCTTCTTGCAAAGGTTCATGAGGCTATGCCTCAGCTCATGGAAACTTACGACAAAAACGGCTGGGAGATTGCGCTTTTCTATCTCGAGAACGGTCATGCTGAAATTCGCGGATTATTTGAAGTAGAGGAAGAGTTTGATGTGTAATGACTGATGAGTTTAAGTTTGACACATCACAGATAACCACGCTGGATGAACGTTTCGGCAAATGTCCTTATGCGACTGCGCTGCAAAAGTCAATATAAAAATGCAGGTTTTGGACAAAATAAGAATGTAGGTTTTCCTACATTTTTATTTTGTCTTTTTAATCATCATCAGTCATTAGCTGAAGCTGATCTTTTAATCTGTAGGAAGGACCATTAGACAACTTCAAGTTTGTCTGACTCACAACAATTTAATATCAAACTAATACAAGCACTTTAGCCAATAAAGGTTAAGGTGCTTTTTTTGCGCCTTGAAAGGAGGTGGTTACAGCTAAACACATCGGGAAAAGCCCGATTTAATCATTACAACAGGCATTGCCTGATCATATAGAGTAACTTTTAACAGCCAGTTAGGGATTATCCCTGCTGGCTTATTTTTTTATCAAAAAGGAGACAAACAACATGAGAAAAGAACAGATTATTACGACAAACAACAATCAGATGGAGGAGAAAGGCATGAAGAGCAGATTCATTCACTTAAAAAAGAGATTCGTTCCGGCATTATCCGGAGCACTTATGGGAGTAATGCTTATGAGCACTACTTGTTTTGCAGCAGGTACAGGTACTTCCGCAGTAACACAGCCACTTGAGAACTTAAAGACACTTATTATTGCAGTCATTGGTGCTGTTGGTGTCATTATTCTTGCAAAGAATGTCATGGAGTTCGCACAAGCATATCAGCAGCAGGATTCATCTACCATGAACTCCGCTCTGAAAGGAATTGTGGCAGGTGTCATGATGGCTGGTATTTCAACAGTTCTGACATTCTTAGGCTTCTAAGATTGGGGAAATGCATTTCCCCTTTTAGTAAAAGGAAAGAGGTGAATAACAAGTATGGATATTTTTAAGCTTGGAGACAAGATCCTTGCACTTCTTGAGGCGGTGTTTGGGTTTTGGAACAATCAGATATCCCTGGTCTTTGCAATGCTTGGACAGTCACCGGTCAGTTTCAAGGGCGGAGGTCCCTGGGCAGTCATTGAGGGGATAGAGCCGGTCTTTGTAGCGGTCGGCTCTTCCCTCGTTGTGCTGTTCTTTGTTATCGGTTTCTGCTCGGAAAGCATAGATGTAAAAGATGAGATGAGGTTTGAGTCTATATTTCGTATGCTTATCCGACTTGGTCTTGCAGAATGGTTTGTGGCAAACAATGTCACGATTATGAAGGCATTCTTTACTTCCATAGGAAATCTGGTGTCGCTTATATCGGCTGGTACAACAACGACACTTGCTATTGATAGCACACAAGCAGACATTATCAAAGGACTTGGATTTGGCGAGAGCTTGGTAATGCTGATTCTTACAGCTTTGCTTGCAATCATCATTATTATCTGTGGCTTCTTTATCATTTACACCGTGTATTTCAGATTCCTGAAGATTCTGATTATTGTGCCACTTGGTGCTATTGCATGTTCCACAATGGCGGGAAACAGGATGGTAAGTCATACGATGGCGACATACTGCAAGTATTTCCTGTCATGTGTATTTGAAGCAGTAACGATGGCACTTGCGATTGTGGTATGTAACGCATTTATCAATGCCGGACTTCCAACATTTACAGGAAGCTATGCTGACTGGGCACAGACACTTATCTATCTGTGTGAAATGACATTTACTATCGCAATGACTGTTGGAAGTGTGAAGGGTGCGCAGACACTCACAAGCAAGGCATTTGGATTGTAGAAGGAGGCATATATGGATAGCGAAAAGAAAAAGGTAACTTATAATTCCAGTTTTACCGGAGAAACGCAGGTGACACTTGATATCCAGCAGTATATGAATAACAGGGCAATGTTTATTGGTCTTATGTGTAATGAAGATGGACATGAGGAGCATTTTGGGGATGTGACTGTGAATTTGTCGGTTGCAGCACCAAATTACTGCGGATATCTGAATGTGAATGACATGCCGGATATTGAAAAGTTTATTACAGACAATGACATTGGAGAGTTTACAGGATTCACGCAAAGGAGTGGTTTCTGCGAATATCCGCTTTATCTGTTCAATGTAGATAAGCTTAGAGAACTGTGTCCGGATGGAATGGATAAGTATGAGGCGAATATTGGAATGACAAGAAAGCCGGAGACAAAGGATTTATCAAGATAGGAGGCAGGGACAATGGTAATCGAAGTAAACAAGGATATTGACCGCTATCAGGAATCGGTTGCGATGGGACTTACTGCAAGGCAGCTTATATTTTCCATTGCAAGCGTAGTAGTCGGTGGCGGTATCGTCCTTCTTCTTTACAAGTATATCGGTCTTACGGGTTCTGCTTATGTGGCAATTCCCTGTGTGGCACCGATTGCACTTGGCGGATTCTATTCCTTTAACGGGATGAATTTCTACGAGTATATGGGAAAGAAGCTGCATTTTATGTTTGGGAACAGGACACTTACCTATGTATCAACAGAGGGAGAGCCTGCAATAAAGCAGTTAGAAGCAGAACAGAATGAACAGGTAAAGAAGAAAGGCAGAAAGGCTGAACCGGAGACTGTAACAGCTGATTCGGCTGTAAAGAAGCAGGAGGAGTTTGAAGCAATGAAGAAAAAGACGAGAAACATGCTGCTTGGACTTGTCGCAGTCATTGTGGCGGCAGCAGCAGGCATTGCAGCATATAAGGCAATGCATTAGAAACGAATAGTATCTGACCGCAAGGTCGGGAACACAGCCCGCAGGGTGAAGTTCCCGGCGGGCTTTCATTATAAGAAAGCGAGGTTAGAGACATGGGTTTATTTACAGACGGATTTAAGTTATTAAAGAAGGCGAGTGAGCCTTTGTATAAGACACCTAAATCCATTCAGGAAACCATAGAGATTATGGCGGTGGCTGAAAACGGCATTTTTGAAGTGAGCAAAAATAAGTATTCCAAATGCTACCGCTTTCAGGACATCAATTACACGACAGCAACGGAGGATGAGCAGATCGGTATTTTCGAGAGGTATTGCAAGTTCTTAAATTCGCTGGACTGTAATTATAAGATTACGATCAACAATAAGAACAAAAACATGGATGAACTCCGTGACAAGGTTCTGATTGCTGAGAAAAATGATGGTTTCAATAATTACAGAAGAATTTACAATGACATCATTGAAGAGAAGATTATTGAGGGCAGACAGGGGATTGAGCAGGAGAGATACCTGACAATCACGATTGAGAGAAAGAACTTCGAGGAGGCAAAGGCACAGTTTGCAACCCTTGAGGCAACGATACACAAGGCTTTCATTGAGCTTGGTGCGGAGATTGTACCACTTAATGGCAATGAGAGACTGAAAGTGCTCTATGACTATTATCATCTTGGAGATGAGGGCAGCTTTGATTTTGATATCAAAAAGGCAAAGAAGGTCGGGGCAGATTTTAGAAATGATCTGTGCAATGGGATGGTGAAATATTTCCCGGACCATTTTGAGGATGAGAGTAAATTCTGCAAGGCACTTTTTATCAAAAAGTATCCGAGCAGTTTGTCAGACAGATTCATCAATGAGATTACTTCCCTTCCGGTTCATTCTATCACGAGTATTGATGTGGTGCCTGTTCCAAAGGATCTGACAACAAAGGTGCTTCAGAAAAAATACCTTGGTATTGAGTCGGATATTATCAAACAGCAGAGAGTTCGTAATAAGAATAACGATTTTTCTACGGAAATTTCATACGCCAAGAGAACGGAGAAAAAAGAAATTGAGGAAATCATGGATGACGTCCGTGAGAATGACCAGTGCCTTTTCTTCGTGGGAGTAACCATTATTCTTATGGCAGAAAGTAAGAAGGAGCTTGAGAGTGTATGTGAGACTGTGGAGACCATCGGAAAGCGTAACAGCTGCACGATTGATACACACTACTTAAAGCAGAGGGAAGCTCTCAACACAGCACTTCCGATTGGTGTAAGACAGGTGGAGACAATGCGTACCCTTCTAACTCAGTCACTTGCGGTACTTATGCCATTCAATGTGCAGGAGCTTAATGACAGCACAGGCAACTATTATGGTATCAACCAGATCAGCAAGAATGTGAATATCGGTAACAGAAAGAAGCTTATCAACGGAAATGGCTTTGTATTTGGTGTGCCGGGTTCCGGTAAATCCTTCTTCTGCAAGATGGAGATGGGCAGCGTATTCTTGTCGGGAGATGATGAGATAATCGTCATAGATCCAATGAACGAGTACTTTGATATAGCTGATACTTATGGTGGAACAGTGGTAAATATGTCTACCTACACGGATAACTATGTGAATCCGCTGGAGATGGATGTATGGAGCCTTGATCCGAATGATTCCAAGGGAATGGTTAGAGAGAAGGGCGAGTTTATGCTTGGACTTTGTGAGCAGTGTATCGGGGACAGTTTAAATTCAAGACAGAAGTCAATCATCGACCGCTGTGTGAGAAAACTGTATATCGACATTGCAAGGAGCAAAGAGAAGTATATCCCTGTAATGAGTGACTTTTACGATATCCTTATGGCGCAGCCGGAGGACGAGGCAAAGGACATTGCATTGTCACTAGAGCTTTTCGTAAATGGTTCACTTAACATCTTCAATCACCAGACAAATGTGGATGTGGATAACAGATTCACAGTATATGGCATCAGGGACTTAGGTACAGAGCTTAGTCCTATCACAATGCTTGTCATGATGGAGTCTATTCAGAACAGGATTGTTGAGAATGGCAAGAGAGGCAAGGCAACATGGCTCTATATTGATGAATTCCACGTCCTGCTTAATTCGGAGTATTCTGCAAAATATTTGCAGCAGCTTTGGAAGAAAGTAAGAAAGCAGGGAGGTCTTTGTACCGGTATCACGCAGAATGTCGTCGATCTGTTGCAGAATTACACAGCAACCACAATGCTTGCAAACTCAGAGTTTGTGGCACTTTTAAAGCAGGCGAATACAGATAGTTCAAAGATGGCAGAGGTTATCGGAGTATCAGAGGCACAGCTTAGATTTGTAACCAATACTGCATCGGGAATGGGACTTATCAAGTGTGGTTCTGTGGTGATTCCATTTGATAATCAGATTAGTAAGGATACAGATTTGTACAGGCTGTATAATACCAACATTCATGAGAAGATTGCGGAACAGAAGAAAAAAGAAGCAATGCTGCAGTGATAACAGATGAATTTTTATAGAATCTATAGTATAATCAAGAGGTCGGATGAATGTCCGACCTTGATGATAATAAATTAGATATTCCCTATTTTTAAGAAGAAAGCATATAAGATTCGATATGAAAAATAAATAAGGAAGCAGTTCTAAAATGTATCATTTGTACCGGAGAACATGTGGCTGGATTTTAAGATATGCTTATCGTACACTTTGACGAGAATATGTTGATTGGGGATGCAGCGGACCTGGATGCATTTATGGAAATGTATGGTGTGGAAGCAATTTCCAAGGAATATTTGTAATTATTAGGGAAAAGAAAATTTGAATTTGCACTTCCATAAGGTGAAATGTATTGACACAAAAAATACAGTATGATAGTATTGCCATTAGAA
>ERZ808024.185-NODE-185-length-46009-cov-10.389641_pt1 | contig 46009 bp, 40 predicted proteins | sample MGYA00380181_ERZ808024 | MGnify/ENA primary metagenome ERZ808024 (study PRJEB31490, sample SAMN06133413) | mouse gut metagenome | isolation source: Z2_1 | host: mice | place: China: Chengdu | collected 2015-05 ...
AGACAATATGAAGGAGATGCCGAATTCAATCTGCGGTAATACTGCCGTAGGTGGGAACTATAATTCGACGTGTGACAAATATACGAGGAAAAAGAAAATGGAAAAACGAATTGATATAAAAAATTATAATAATTACAATGACAAAATATGTATATGTGTTTCAGTACAAATTACGAAGAATGTTTATAACAAACTAAAAAAATATATGGAAAATTTATTTTTTCAGTTTGATAAAAAAAGAATAGTAATATTGGAAAATTGTAATGAAATAGCGAATTTTATAGAAAAAGATTATAAAGAGGGAAATAGTGATTGTTATTTTATATGGTTGACTAAAATAGAAGATAATTCCTTAAGTTTATTAAAAAAATTAAAACGAAAACATATTAATAATTTTAAAGTCTTATCAAGTGAAGATTATAATTGGTTGTTAAATTTATATTTTAAATTTTATTTAGAGATGAAAAAATGCGATATTGATAGGGATATTTTAAAGATTGAGAATTTTATTGTTGTAAATCCTATAAAAGATAGTAGATACAAATTTTATCTGGGAGATGTGGTATTACCGCAATTTTATAATGATTATTCGATGGTTGATGAAGGACCATATGAATATCAGAGTGTAAGATTAAAAAAGGGAGATGTAGTATTTGACTGTGGAGCACATATTGGTTCATTTTCGGCGCTGGCTTTGAGTAAAGGATGTAAAGTTCATGCCTTTGAACCAATTAAAGATACGTATGAAAGGCTTTGTAAAAATCTTAATTTATATGAAGAAAATAATGTACAAATAAATAATATTGGGTTATCGAATAAAAGTGGTAAACAAATATTTTATATTTATAGTGGTGAACATGATTCAAGGAACGGTATGTTATTTTCTGGTTTCAATAATAAGACAGAAGAGTGCGGAGTAACAACAATAGATGAGTATGTAACAAAAAATGAAATTAAAAAAGTAAATTTTATAAAAGCGGATATAGAAGGGGCAGAGAGATATATGTTAGAAGGAGCGAAAAATACTATAAGGAAATTCAAACCTAATATTTCAATATGCACATATCATTATGAAGATGATCCGCAAATTATAGAAGAGCTTATTTTAAAAACTAGTAATGAATATACAATTATACATAAATGGAAAAAAATATATGCTTATGTGAAGCGCTAATTAAAAAGCCTCTATAAAAAGTAAAGATATATTTTTGCGGAATAATAGGTGAAACGAAATAGAACAATAGACAGTTTATAAATGTAATGATTTTTATATAATAAAAAATATAATTATATACATATCAAGGGGTTTTTATGTTAAGAAATATAAGTCTGCCGGCAATGGTGACGAGAACCTATTTTAATTGTTTTGAACAACAGATTATGATGCTTTGCTATTTTAGGCATAGAGAATTTTGGAAATTGTTTTTAGACCAATATTTACAATTTAATAATCAAGATATTAAGTTTGTTGAGGATACCTTAAAATACAAGAATTCTATATTGGAAAATGCAAAGAAATACTATGGAATTTCATTAGAAAATGAAAACGATGTATTAGAGTTGCATTTTGAAAAAAATCAAATTTATTTGGCATATATTGATATTAAATTCTATCCGCATACAGAAGATATTGAAGAGGAAGGAATACATTGTCTCCTTATATATGGAGAAAAAGAAGACGGATATTTAGTTAATGATAATTATTATGGGGAAAAAAGTTTTATTCTTAAAAAGGAACTATATGCTAAAGGGGTCAAAAGATTATGTCTTGTGCAGTTGCCGGAAAAGAAACAAGACGAGAAAAATTATTTTGGTGAATTTATTGATGAATTTTCCCGGGAATCATTTCAAGCCGTTCGGAAGAGCTATCAATATATTTTTGAAAATAAGATTATGGGATATCAGTCAGCAAATCTTATTAAACTGATAAGTGATATTAGTTGTTTTATAAAAAAAGATTTTGTGATGGCAGAAATTTGGGAGGGGAACGACCCATATTTAAGTAAATGTATTTCAATTTTGGAAATGCTGGCAGAGAAAGTTAGAAAGATTTTTTATGCGATTCTTAAAGCTCATTTAAAATATGATAAGATGCCCGAATTTGTTTTAATGCAAAAGATGGAAGCGATTGTTAAGTTTTTGAGATGTGAAGAGCAGGTAAAAAATGAGATTATAAACATATTATTGGATAAAGAAAATATTAAAAACAGATTACATCAGCAAGTGCTAGAGTATTTGGAAATAGAAGAGATTGATGAAAGAGAATCGGTCTATAAAGTGCATGATAAATTATCGGTAATATATTTACTGAATTATTTTGAAGAATGTAATCAGTTGGCGGAATTACAATATGACGATTTTGAAAAATGTGATTCGTATCTTGAGTTTGAATTAGTCATTTATGAAAAAATATTTTTAGGTGATAAAGGAGAGACTTGCTAGTGAATAATATCTTTTAAGAGACATTATTTTCTATAAATGAATGAAAAGGGGGGAGAATAATGAAGAAAATTAAGCTTCCAAAAGGAACTGTAGATTCTATTATGATTAAACACGTTAGATAGTAGAAAAAGAACTAATATATTAAAACTAATATATTAGAAAAGAAATAAAGCGTACCAGTTTCTTGCAATGGACTGATACGCTTTGTTTTTAAATTATGCGGCAAAAATTATTTTGGGTGTGGGGATATTGAAGTTGATAAGAAGAAGTCTTGTGAGGACAAAAGCGAGAAAATATGCAGATTTAATAAAGAGATATCTGAAAGGAAAGAAACATAATGTCATTTTTTTGTTTTTTGTGATGCTTATAAATACACAATTACAGTTATTTGCTCCTCAGGTAGTAAGAGATGTAATTGATGGAATTGTTGGCGAAGCTACAAGAAAACAAATTTTGACATGGTTGATAATTTTTTTCTCAGTTATGATATTGGGAGAAATCCTAAAGATAATAATTGCTTATGTAAGCAGCCATATTGCATGGTATGCAACAAATGGTTTAAGAAAAGATTTACTAAGGCGCTGTCTGGAGCAGACAGAAGAATCAATACATAATTTTAAACAAGGTGAAATATTGGAAATCATGGATGGAGATGTTCAGATATTGGTAAACTTCTTTTCAACATTATTTGTGGCTGTTATACAGGCAATGCTGCTGGTAATGGGAACTCTTCTATTCATTTATTTTGAAAATAGTTGGATTGGAATAATAGAAACAATATTTGTTTGTGCGGTATTTATTTTATTTGGTAAAATACATAACATTGCCGTACCAAAATGGAAGAAGGACAGAGAATATGCAGGGCATTTTTATGGGTATTTGGGAGAGTGCATAGAGACAAAGGAGGATATAAAAGCGAATGGAGAAATTTTTTATGTGATGGAGAATTTGAAAAAAATTTTAAAAGAGTGGTTTCCGAATCATATGAAAGCAGGTATTTTTGGAATGGCATCCTATGCAATGTATATTTTCATTGTAGCAATGAGTTATGCAATTATTTTTGGCGGTGGAGCTTATTTCTGGAAACAAGGCACAATTACAATAGGTACAATTTACTTATTATATCAGTACAATCAGAATTTGATCCTACCAATTCAAAGATTGCGCAATCAGATAGATGATTTACAGAGAGTTACAGCCAGTATAGAGCGCATTCAAATGTTATTTGAACAGCCGGTAGAAGATAAAAAAGGTATTTTATTAGAATGTGATGGTGGGATTTGTGTATCGGTAGAACGATTAAGTTTTTCATATCAGAAAGAAAGGAAAGCGTTAAAAGAGATTTCATTTTCAATAGAAAAAAATGAACGTCTCACAATTATCGGAAGAACAGGAAGTGGAAAGACAACATTAGTAAAACTGCTGACAAAAATGTATCCGGTAACTCAGGGAGATATACTTTTAAATGGGGTGTCAATTTCTGAAATTGCTTTAAAAAGTGTTCGGAGTAAGATTGCATATATAACTCAGGAAGTACAGATTTTTGAAGCTTCTCTAAGAGATAATATTACAATTTTTGATAAGTCTGTAAAAGATGAACAATTAGTTCATTTTATTTATGAACTGGGGTTAAAAGATTGGTTTAAGAACTTAAAAGATGGTTTGGATACTAGAATCAATGTACATATTCTTTCGGAAGGACAGGCGCAGATGATAGCAATGATACGTGTTTTTCTAAAAGATGCAAAACTCATAATTTTAGATGAGGCGTATTCAAATATTGATCCATTGACAGAAAGTTATATACAGAAAGCAATGAAGAATTTGTGTGAGAAGAGAACCGTTGTTGTTATCGCTCATAGATTAAAAACATTAGAACAGACAGATAGGGTATTATTGATGGAAGAGGGAAACGTAGGAGAATACGGAAAATATTCAGAGTTAAAAGAAAATCCGTCATCTAAGCTTTGGCAGTTACTTCATCAAAATGTGAGAGAGGTACTTGAATGAAAACGAGTGAAAAATTGTTCTTAATATTAAAGACGAATCCGTTACCGTTCATTTTGTATGGGATAATTATTTTTTTATGGAATGGTATGATAGTTTATTCGGCAATTTGTTTGCAAAGTTTATTTGATGTATTTGAGGAATCAAATCATATATCGGAGAAGATTTATTTCCATGTGGCGGTCTTAGTAGGCGTATATATAATACGTGGAGTAACTTCATTTGTTGTTATGGGTTTAGAATGCTGGGGAGGATTTTTTGTTGATTCATTTTTAAAATTAAATGTAGTGGAAAAAATTTATGCGGCATATGGAGCCAAATTTTCAGACAAGGCAGAGGGAGAAATTTTAAATATTTTTCGGAGTGACATTGATCAGATTAAAAATTTTTTGTTACAGCTGACAGAAGAAACAGCACTTGGCATATATTTTTGTGTGATTATGATTGTTTTGATGAAGATAAATCCGCTTATTTTGTTGGTGACATTAGTGATATCATTTTCATCTGTGTTTCTAATTCGTGCAGGCTTTGAAAGTTTGGCAAAATATAGAAAAGAAGTTAGAAAAACAGATGGAATAGTAAATTCATTTGCAGGAGAAGTTTTAACTTCTACTTTAGCTGTAAAGATGGCTGGAACAGAAAATTGTATTTTAGATTATTATGAAGAACTTGGTAGAAAAAGAGAGAGGATAAGTGTTCGTGAAAATGTTTTGAAGCAAGTTTTAAATTCTGCAAATCAAGTATCGTTTCAAATTGGTGAGGGAGTGATTTTATTATTGGCATTTGAGTTGATGCGAAATGGGAATTTTAGTATGGGAGATTTTGCACTGTTTACGTTTTTATTTGACAGTATCTCAAACATAATCAGTTCGACGGCACAGTTGATAACACAGATACCGCAGGTTGAGATAGCCTTTGAACGGTTAGAAACGCTGGTAGGGGAATGTGAAGAAAATACAGAGAATATAAAATTGCTTTATCAAAAGAGAAGAGATGAAACAGAAAAAAAAGAAGTTGACATTGATAAAGTATTGCAGCGATTAGAAGTACGTAATTTAGAAATATATAATCAGAATGGGAATAGAATATTGGAAAAAATAAATATGGTTCTGGATAAAGGCAGCATAACGGTAGTTGTTGGGAAAACAATGGAAGGAAAAACGATGTTGCTTCGTAGCATTTTGGGATTATATCCCATGAGTTCAGGGGAATTGTACTATAATGGGAAAAAAATATTGAACCCATCAAGGTGTCTCGTGCCGCCAAGAGCGGCGTATACGCCTCAGAAACCGAATTTTTTTAACAATAGTATAAGGAATAATATTATGTTGGGAAGAGTGAATAGTGGAAGAAAAGAAGAAAATGATTTGGAGGGTGTGCTTTGGCTGAGTGCATTGCAAAAAGATTTTGAAGATGGCAGACTGGATATGGACACCATATTGGGGGTGAAAGGCACAAAGATATCCGGCGGACAAAGGAAAAGAATTGCTTTAGCCAGAATGTATGCACGGAAGGCAGAACTTTATGTTTTGGATGATGTTTCTAATGCATTGGATGTGGAAACGGAGTTAGAATTATGGAAACAGGTTAAAAAACAGTTTGGAAAAACATTTTTGATTGCATCAAATAGTAGATACGCAATTGAAATTGCAGATCAAATAGTTTTGTTAGAAAATGGAAAAGCGCAGGTATATAAGAGTTTAGAGGAGGCTATTAGTAAATCAAGCTATATGAGGTTACTGGTAAATACCTAAAAAATAAAAACAAAGTTAAAATTTTTTAATGGTGAAAAAATAAAAGTGTTTACATAGGTAGAATAAAATGTTACTATAAATATAAAAAATGAATAAGGGCAAATAAGGCTTCTTAGCGGTATTAGAAAGATAAACAAAAGAGGTGATATTCTGCCGGATGGGGGACGGTATGTCGGACATATATATTGGAGGAAGAATTAGGGAACTAAGAGAAGTGCAGAATTATACAAGAGAGGGATTTGCTGAGAAGGTAGACATTTCGTCTAAATTTTTGTATGAAATAGAGACGGGAAAGAAAGGTTTTTCTGCGGATACGTTGGCTAGAATTGCCCAGGCACTATCTGTAAGCTGTGACTATATTATGTTTGGGGGAGAGATAAAGCATCGGAGTGCGGAAAAAATCATATGTGGTCTTGAAACATTAAAACCGACAGAGGTTAGCAGGATACAGGATATATTAAAAATTTTGTATGATATGTGTGGTACAGTCTGAAATATTATTGCAATCAGGAAAAAATTTGTTCTAGAATCTTAATTTTGTTTTAAAATAAGAGATATTCTATGAACAAATTTTTTTTTGTGTTACAATGACGTTAAGGTTGTACTATCGGATATCATGGCATGCCATGGCATATTCGGGGATTGATTATAGTATAATTGACCATCATAAAAGGGAGGAAAAGCGTTATGATGAGAAAAAAACTGGAATGGCTCAAGCGCGGCATCTGCCTGACGCTGGCGGGTACGCTGATTCTGTGTTCCGACAACGTTAGCTACGCAGCAGCGACAGCTACGGAGCTTGTGTCAGAGACAGAGGCGGAAGAGAATACAGCTTCCGTTGGAAAAAACACGGAAAATACAGAAGATACGTCAGAGGAGAACGCAGGAGAAGAAGCTTCCGGGGGAACAACATCTGCGGGGACAGAAGCAGTTTCCGGAACAGAAACACCTGTGGGAGAAGCAGATTCTTCTGAGACAGAAACGGAAGACGACACAGAGACAGAAGCTGCGGCGGAGACAGAAAATGCCGGAGAGGGTACAGAGCCGGGAACAGAAACCACCGGAGGCTCCGGCGGAGTAGAAACGACGGAGGTTTCCACGGAGACAGAAACGACAGAGGCTTCCACGGAGACAGAAACGACAGAGGCTTCCATAGAGACAGAAACAGAAAATACGGAAGAAACCACCGAGGAGACTGAGACAAAGGGCGAGAAAGTTCCAAATGGTATTACCCTGAACGTGCAGTCAAAATACAAGGAGATTTCCATCGGTGAGGAAATTTCTCTGCCGGAATATACCATACAGTATGCAGATCCGGCTGCCGCAGGCAGTGAAGCGCAGGCGGAGTGGAGCACGGACGGTCTTGGCATTGTCAGCTTGGACACTGCTAACGGCAAAGTGAAAGCTGAAAAAGCAGGTGTAACGGTATTGAAGCTTACGGTGAAAGATACGGATATTTATACAGAGTATTTCATCGCAGTTGCACCGTCAGCACCGGGAAGTGCAGCTCTTGTGGGGACAACCTACAATTCCGTAGAACTGTCCTGGGGGGCAGTGACGGATGCAGCCGGCTATACCATATACCGTAAGGCGGAGAACGAGACGGAGTTTACGGAGCTTGCCCATGTGGAGGGCGGAAACACCACCGCTTATAAGGACAGCAGCTCTGTTGCCACCGGATTGAAATATACTTACCGCATTAAGGCATTTATCCGGTATCAGGATGAGACAGGGGCGGAAAAATATGCAGAGTCAGAGAATTTTGCCCAGATTACAGCCGCTCCGGCATTAGGCAAAGTAGCGTCAGCGGCGGCCGTGGCAAATGCTTACAACAGCGTATCCGTCAGCTGGAACGCCTTAGAGGGAGCAGAGGGCTATGTGATTTACCGCACTATAGGTGCTACCGGCAGCTATGGGGAGTTGGGCAGCGTAGCGGCAGGGGTATTAAATTACACCGATAACACCGTAGCAGCGGGAAATACATACAGCTACAAGGTAAGGGCCTACCGCACTGTGAACGGCAGCAGGGTTTACGGGGAATATTCCGATGCCTGCACCGCACAGCCGGAGCTTTCTGCCACTACGTTAAAGGCAGAGGTAAAAGGTCCGAAATCCATAAAACTGACCTGGGAGAAAGTAAACGGAGCCAGCGGCTACGCCGTTTACCGGAAAACCAGCGGACAGGCGGAATATAAGCAGATTAAAACCGTTGGGGGCGGGTCTAAGACCAGCTATACAGATAAGAGTGTGACAACAGGAACCAAATATGCCTATGTGGTGCGGGCATACAGCGACGTGAATGGCGGAACGGTGTGGGCAGCTAATTCAAACCAGGTAACCGTAACGCCTACCATCGCAGCGCCTTCTAAGGTCACGGTCACAAATACTTCCTATAATAGTATGACCATTAAATGGAACAAGGTGAGCGGGGCAGACGGCTATAAGGTGCTGCGCGCCACCAGCTTAAAGGGCAGCTATAAAACGGTTGCCACTATCAAAGCCAGTGAAAAACGCAGCTATACCAACAAGAATCTGGCAGTGGGAAAAACCTACTATTATAAAGTATGTGCATACACCACCTCTAAGGGAGAAAAATTAAACGGTGTGCGCTCCGAGGCGGTGTCCGCCAAGGCAGTGCCCACAGCTACCACGGTAAAAAGTGAAGCCGCAGGGGCAACTGCGGTGAAACTGACCTGGGAGAAGGTGACGCTGCCCTCCCAAAACAGCGGTTATATTGTTTACCGGGTGGAGAACGGACAGAGCAAAAAGGTAAAGACCTGTAAGAGCAAAACAACCTCCTACACGGTAAAAAATCTGACGCCGGGAGTGGAATATACCTTTAAGGTAGTTCCCTATGTAAAGAAATCAGGGAAAAATGTATTAGGCTTAGAATCCAATCTTCTCACCGCCACGCCGAAATTATTAGCGGTTACCATCGACAAGGCAGAGTCCGCTGCCAATGGCAGTATCAAACTGACCTGGAAAGCAACGGCTGACGCAGGGGAGGACACTTATGTGATTTACCGTTCCACCTCGAAAAAGAGCGGCTACGGCAACATGGGTTCCGTTGTGCGGCAGAACGGTGTCGGGGAGTATTCCTTTGAGGACGGAAACGTTGCTTTTGGTAAGAAATATTACTATAAAATCATGTGTACCAGAACTCTGGCGGACGGTACCCTGATGAAATCCGCATATTCCGCGGTCAAGGCAGTGACTTCGGCTCCGGGAGCTCCAGGCATTACCGTCAGTGAATCCGGTTCTGAAAGCTTAAAACTGACCTGGCAGAAGGTAAAGATTTCCTCCGGCAAATACGTGGACGGTTACGTGATTTATCGCTGCGGTACGGAGAAAGGAACCTACAAAAAGATAAAGACCATTAAGAGCGGAAACACCACCAGCTATATTGACGAGGGGCTTACCACAGGAAATACTTATTATTACAAAATCCGCTCCTATTATAAATCCGGCGGAAAAACCATTTACAGCGCGTTCTCTGATATTGCTTCCGGGCAGGTAGTGCCGTCAAAACCGGTAATCGAAACGGTATCGGCAGACTACCAGACTGTGCGGATTACCTGGAAACAGATAACGGGAGCAAGCGGCTATCAGGTGAGACGTTCCGACACGGCAGACGGCACCTATAAGACGGTAAAAACCATCAATTCCGGTTCCACCCTCACCTATGATGACGGTAAGCTTACCACAGGCAAAACCTACTATTATAAAGTCCGCGCCTATGTGAAGAAAGACGGTAAAAAAATATACGGCTCCTATTCCGATGTAAAATACGCAGTGCCGGTATTAGGAAAGCCGACCGCTTTGGCAGGGACAGCCATTGACAATAACCAGATTAAACTGACCTGGAAGGCGGTGCCGGGAGCCGATACATACACCATCGTAAGAAGCAGCAGTGCAAACGGTACTTACAAGATTGCCAGTGAAATCTGTAATACCAATTCCTTCATAGATAGCAGCGTTACCGTCGGAAAAACCTACTATTACAAAGTGCAGGCAATCCGTGGCAGTATAATGAGTGATTTTACCGATCCTGTGGCAGTGACGGCGGCCTCCTTAGAACTCAGTACCACCAGTGTTACCATGAAAACCGGAACGAATATGAAACTTACGGCAACCGCAAAGCCGGCTGCTTATGTGGCATGGTCCTCCGATAACCCACAGATTGCAGTGGTAACATCGGACGGTGTGGTATATGCCATGAAAGCGGGAATTACCACCATTAATGCCACAGCAAACAATGTGACGAAAAAAGTCACCGTAACGGTGAAGGATACCCTTGACACGGAAAATAAGGGAATTGAGATTTCTGCCGATAACGGAACGGTAAACTTTAACTCCATCCGCTCCGCAGGCTATGAGTACGTTATGCTCCGTATCAGCAGCGGAACCACAGAGGATAAGAATTTTGCGGTTAATCTGAAAAATGCGAAGGCGGCAGGCCTAAAGGTAGGCGTTTACTGTGTTTCTAAGGCGCAGACTAAGACGGCGGCTGTCAATGAGGCAAAGAAGGTCATCAGCATTTTAAATGGAGAAAAGTTAGATTATCCGGTGGTATATGATTTAGAGGATATGTCGCTGCTTTATAACAATGTGACGAAAACAGAACGTGTGGAATTTGTAAAAGCATTCCAGAATGAGATTATAGGTGCCGGAAAGGGCTATCGGTTTATTCTTGGTATCAGCATGAAGCTGCTGACAGAATATCCGACAAAATATTTAGACACCAGTCTGCTGACAGGTATGGATCTATGGATTTACAACTGTCGTGCAGAAAATCTCGGTCATGGCTACATGGGTACCGGAAACGTTGTTATGTGGAGATATTCTGCAGAGGCAACCGTGAACGGTGTCAGCGGAAAAGTAAGCATCAGTAATCGTTATAAAACCTATTAGAAATTTGAGGAAAACGAAATGAGAAAAGCAGGAAAGAAAAGATATGCCCGTTTTCTGGCAGGCATGTTGGCAGCAGTTTTAGCGGTAAGCGGTATTCCGGCAGGGACTACGGTTTCTGCCGCGGAGCCGCAGGCTGCGGAGAGCATACAGGAGATACGGGGAGAAATTACCGGATTTGCAGAGCTTTCCGACAGTGAAAAAACCATTCGGGTGGGAGGAAAGGTATCGGAGGCGCTTCTGACAGCCCGTATGCCCTCTTCTTTGGAGGTATATTTAGATGGTTCCGACACTCCTGTGAGCATTCCGGTGGAATGGAAATGCGTGGGAGATTATGAAAACACCAATTATTATTCCTATGAGTTTGACCCGGTGTGGGACGAAAGCCAGTACACCATAAGCAAGCAGGCAGCGCAGAAAATTCCTTATATTGGTGTCTTTTTAAGCAGGACGGGAGCCGGGAATTTGAAAATGGCATCCGCTTCGCAAAACGAAAAGACCATTTACAGGTTCCTGAAAAATGACTTGGGTTTGAATACGGCAGCGGCATGCGGCGTGCTGGCGAATATCCAGAGTGAATCCTCATTCAATCCTAACGCTTTGAATGATAATGATACGAATGGTAAACCGAGCTATGGTATCTGCCAGTGGAACGGTGTCCGTTTCGATGCCTTAAAGAGCTACTGCAGTCAGTATGGTTATGACTATCAGACCTTAGAGGGACAGTTAAACTATCTTAAGTACGAGTTAGAGCATAGTGAGGCAAGTGCATTTTCCAAGGTGAAAAATGTGGAAAACACGGCAGAGGGTGCTTACACCGCAGGCTACAACTGGGCGCGTTACTTTGAACGTTGCGCTAGCGTTCTTTATGAGTGGCGTGCAAAGTTAGCGAGAGACACTTACTGGCCGAAATATAACGGCAACAGCGATGACGGCGGTAATGATGACGGCGACAATGATGATGCGGAAGGGGAATACCAGATTACCTATTACCTGTATGACGGAACCAACAACAGCGCAAATCCGGACAGCTACTCTTCGGATTCCGCCACCATTAAATTAAAAAATCCCACTAAGACAGGCTATAGTTTTGCGGGCTGGTACCGGGAGAGCAGCATGAAGACCAAGGTAACCAGCATACCCTCCGGCTCTAAGGGAGATATCTCCCTCTATGCCAAGTGGAAGGCAAATACCTATAAGATTACCTTTAAGGGAAATAAATCGACCAGCGGTTCCATGGCGGATATGAGTTGTGAATACGACGGCAGCTACACGCTGAAAACCAATAAATTCAAGAGAACCGGGTATAAATTTACCGGATGGAATACCAAGGCGGACGGCAAAGGCACTGCTTATAAAAATAAAGAAGAAATTGAGAACCTCTGCGAAAAGGACGGGGCAGTGATTACTCTTTACGCCCAGTGGAAGAAAGAGGTTTACGAAATTGATTACCGTTTAAACGGCGGACGGTTTGATGATGATTACAGGGATTACTACGACGTCAACACCAAAACCTTTAAGCTGACCTCCCCGGTAAGAACCGGGTACACCTTTGAGGGTTGGTATAAGGACAAAAAATTTAAAACCAGGGTGACTCAGGTGGCGAAGGGCAGCACTGGAAATATGACCCTTTATGCGAAATGGAGCGTCAACAAATACAAAATTAAATACAAAGGAAACGGTGCCACCAGCGGTTCCATGAACAGCGTTTCCACCTGTAGCTACGGGAAAAATTATACTCTGGCAGCGAATAAGTTCAAACGTACGGACTATGTGTTTGTGGGCTGGAATACCAAGGCGGACGGCACCGGAAAATCCTATGCCAACAGGGCGAAGGTGAAAAACCTTACCTCCCAAAAGAACAAAACCGTTACCCTTTATGCCCAGTGGGAAAAGAAATCCTACCGTATCACCTATGTGCTAAACGGCGGTGTGATGTTAGATGAGAACCCCGGCACCTATTATGCGGACACTAAGACTTTTAAATTAAATGCTCCGGTACGTGAGGGATATACTTTTAAGGGATGGTATACAGAGGCAGATTTCCGGAATAAGATTACCCAGATTAAGAAGGGCACCAAAAAGAATTATAAGTTATATGCAAAATGGCAGGCGAATACCTACGCCCTTCAGTTTGACGGAAACGGCGCCACAGGCGGCTCCATGAGCCCGTTAAAATGCCAGTATGACAGCAGCTATACCCTTCCGGCAAATGGCTTTGTCAAAGAGGGTTACCGTTTCATCGGCTGGAACACTGCGGCGGACGGCACCGGAAGCTTTTACGGCGATTCAGTGCAGATAGAAAACCTGTCTGCGGAAAAAGACGCAACAGTAACCTTGTACGCCCAGTGGGAACAGGTACCGGTGACGCAGTAAAGACAAAAGCGGAAAGTGTGGAGCAATTTCTAACTTAAAAGAATATGCTCCACATGATAGCTGTTCCCTTGAAATTCCAGAATGACGAAGCCCTCCGATTCGCCCCGCCCCTGTCCGGCGCTGCCGGGGTTTAGGAAAACCTGTCCACCCTGTTCGTAGCAGGCATAATGGTGGGTGTGACCGAAAATAATAAAATCTGCCTCGGATACATTCCTGGGCAAACGGGGCAACTGATGAACGATATAGAAAATCTTTCCTCCGATGGGAACCTGGAGGGTCTCCGGCAGAAATCTCGCCCAGTCACCAAAATCGTTATTTCCCCGCACAAAATAGATGGGAATGCCGAAATTTTTTAATTGGTCATAAGAGGAACGATTGTGGACATCTCCGGCATGAATCAGATAATCACAGCTGTCTAAATAGTGATGCCAGCTTTCACGGACAACACCATGGGTATCGGACAAAATTCCTATTTTCATAAAAAAATCCTCCATTTATAATATCAATTATAGACGGAGAAAGAAAAAACGTCCATAAAAAATCATATTTTTTAAAAAAAGCTTTCGAAAAGAAAAAAATTGTATTATATTGAAACAAGAATGCAAAGATGTCATGTTTCTATTTTTGGGGGAAAGAGAAATGGACAATCCGATGTTAGAGGAAAAGGTATTGCGGAAGGTCATGGGGAATGTGCCTTTCGGCCTGGTGGTTACCAGAGAGGGAAAAAACCGCAGAATCTATTATATGAACTCTATGGCGTACCGTCTGCTTGGATATACCAGAGAGGAATACATGGAAAAAATTCAGGAGGGGTGGAATACGTTCATTGATTTTGATTTGAAGACGATTGTCAATGAGAATCGGGAACAGATGAAAACCGGGGAACCCATCGAGGTTTTAGCTCCGGCACAGGCGAAGAACGGCGAGAACCGCTGGCTGTTGTTCCGGATTGTCATCCGATTAGAGGATTATCCGGTTTCCTATGTCAGCTACATTGATATGACGGAGCGGGTACATGCGGAGCGCAGGCAGGAGAGGGAGTATCAGTATGCAAAAGATCGTGCGATGCGGGATTCCCTTACCAGGCTTTTTAACAGGGGAACCATGGAGGAGCTGATTGAAGCGAAACTAGCGGATCGTAACTGTGATACCCAGAGGGATTCTGCGGGAGAGTTTGCCTACCTTGCCTTCGATGTGGATAATTTTAAGCAGATTAATGACGCCTATGGACATTACGTGGGAGACCGGCTAATTCTGCTGGTGGCGAATATGCTCAATGAACACTTTAAAGAGTACGATTTTGTGGGGCGCATGGGTGGTGACGAATTTGCTGTTTTTGCCTCCGAGGTTGAGAGCCGGGAGGAGGTAAAACAGAGGGCAGAGCGTTTTTTGTTGGAATTGCACAATAAAAAAGACGAGATGGGGCTGGAGGAGCCGCCGTCGGTGAGTATCGGGATTGCCTTTGGCACCCGCTACGGCACTACTTTTCTGCAGCTTTACAATTCGGCGGACGAGGCACTTTACCGGGTAAAAAAACATACCAAAAACGGAGTGGCAGTATTTGAATAATTATTTTTGGTAAAATTTACCTATTGCTTGTGGGAAAAAATTAGTATATCATCAAGATGTTATATGACTGACGGAATAAGTGGAAAAACCACGTGAAGTATAACGATATAATGCCGACCGTCTGGGCGAGAAACCCGGACGGTCGGTTTTTTTATGTACAGCCTCATGCAGAGGAAGTATGCCGCTGAGGCGGCGCATGGGGCGCGCAGCGAGTAAAAGAAGATAAATCTTCTGGAAGAAGAAGCTTCCCTACTCGATTATCCAGGAAAGACATTGTTATATTAACGTATAAAAGTGATGATTTTCCTGCGATATAAAAACCTCCGGGGAAAACAATGAGAAAATGCAATGTTTAAAAGGAGGATGCGTTATGCAGAACGAATGGAGAAACTTTAACGGCGGTGTGTGGGAGAAAGAAATCAATGTCAGGGATTTCATTCAGAAAAATTATACTCCCTATGACGGGGACAGCTCATTTTTAGAGGGACCGACTCAGGATACGACAGACCTGTGGAATGAGGTGTTAGAGCTTTCTAAGAAAGAGAGGGAGGCGGGAGGCGTTCTGGATATGGATACGAAAATCATTTCCACCATTACTTCCCATGGTCCCGGCTATTTGGATAAAGAGAAAGAAAAGATTGTGGGCTTTCAGACGGATAAGCCCTTCAAACGCTCCTTACAGCCCTACGGCGGTATCCGTATGGCAGTGAAAGCCTGCGAGGACAATGGCTATCAGGTAGATCCGGAGGTAGTGGAATACTTTACCACCCACCGGAAAACCCATAATGCCGGAGTATTTGATGCTTATACCCCGGAGATGAGAGCCTGCCGTTCTGCACACATTATTACGGGATTGCCGGACGCATACGGCAGGGGACGTATCATCGGTGATTACCGCAGACCTGCCCTTTACGGCGTGGACCGTCTGATTGAGGATAAGGAGCAGCAGTTAAACAGCACTCGTACCATTATGTATTCGGACGTTATTCGGGAGAGGGAGGAGCTGTCCGAGCAGATTCGTGCCTTAAAAATGTTGAAGGAACTGGCAAAAATCTATGGCTGTGATATTTCAAAGCCTGCTGCAAACGTGCTTGAGGCGACCCAGGCAGTATATTTTTCCTATCTTGCGGCAGTGAAAGAGCAGAATGGGGCGGCAATGAGCCTTGGACGTACCTCCACATTTTTGGATATTTATGCAGAGCGGGATTTAAAAGAGGGAACTTTTACCGAGAAGGAGATTCAGGAAGTCATCGATCAGTTTGTGATGAAGCTGCGCTGCATTAAATTTGCCCGTACGCCGGAATATAACACCATCTTTGCCGGAGATCCCACCTGGGTGACAGAATCCATTGGCGGTATCGGTGTGGACGGCAGACATATGGTGACAAAAATGTCTTACCGTTATTTAAATACTTTAAACAATATCGGCGCTGCGCCGGAGCCAAACATGACAGTGCTCTGGGCTGTGAAACTGCCGGAGAATTTCAAGCAGTTCTGTGCTGAGACTTCCATTAAGCATTCCGCTATCCAGTATGAGAATGATGACATTATGCGGGTGGTGCACGGGGACGATTATGGCATTGCCTGCTGTGTGTCTTCTATGAGAATCGGCAAGGAAATGCAGTTCTTCGGGGCAAGGGCAAACTTAGCAAAATGTCTGCTCTATGCCATCAACGGTGGTGTGGATGAGATGACAGGCAAACAGGTAGGGCCGAAATACCGTCCGATAACTTCTGAATATTTAGATTATGATGAGGTTTGGGATAAATATAAGGATATGATGAAGTGGTTGGCAGGGGTTTACGTGAACGCCTTAAACATCATTCATTATATGCACGATAAATACTGCTACGAGAAAATCCAGATGGCGCTTCACGACAAACAGGTGAGACGCTGGTTTGCCACAGGAATCGCAGGAATGTCCGTGGTGGCGGACTCCTTATCTGCCATTAAATATGCGAAGGTAAAGCCAATCCGTGACGAGAACGGCGTTGCCGTGGATTTTGAGATAGAGGGAGATTTCCCGAAATACGGAAATGATGACGATCGGGTGGACGAGATTGCCAAAGAGGTGCTTCATACTTTTATCAATTATGTGAAAGGAAACCACACTTACCGGGGCGGCATTCAGACTACTTCTATTCTTACCATTACGTCTAATGTTTCTTATGGCAAGAACACCGGAGCTACCCCGGACGGAAGGAAGAAGGGCGAGGCATTTGCACCGGGAGCAAACCCCATGCACGGACGTGATTCCAACGGTGCGGTGGCGTCTTTGGCTTCTGTGGCAAAACTGCCGTTTATGGATGCACAGGACGGTATCTCCAACACCTTTACCATTGTGCCGGACGCTCTCGGTAAAGACGAGGCGGCGGAAAAAAACAACCTGGTTGCCATGTTGGATGGTTACGTGGAGAAGGGCGGACATCACTTGAATGTCAATGTTTTGAACAGAGAGACCCTCTTAGATGCCCAGAAACATCCGGAGCTTTATCCGCAGCTTACCATCCGTGTCTCCGGTTATGCGGTAAACTTTATCAAGCTGACGAAAGAGCAGCAGGATGAGGTAATTGCTAGGACGTTCCACGAAAGGATGTAGTATGGGAAGGATTCATTCGATAGAGACATTTGGGACGGTGGATGGGCCGGGGGTGAGGTTTGTGGTGTTTTTTCAGGGGTGCCCTATGAGGTGTCAGTATTGCCATAACCCGGATACCTGGCAGGCTGAGGACGGGACGGAGCTGACGGCGGAGGAAATTATAGAGCGGTTTATGCGCAATGCTGCGTTTTATAAGACGGGGGGGATTACTGCCACCGGGGGTGAACCTATGCTGCAGATAGAGTTCCTGACGAAGCTGTTTTCTTTGGCGAAAGAGCGGGGGATTCATACCTGCCTTGATACCTCTGGAATTTTGTTTCCGGCGGAGATGGAGTGCAGCCTGCCATCATATGGTTCTGCCATTCTTCCGGAAGAGCCGGCGGAGATAGAGTGCAGCCTGCCATCATATGGTTCTGCCATTCTTCCGCCTAAACTGCAGCCGGAAAAAATAGACAGGTTATTGGCGGTGACGGATTTAGTTATGCTGGATATCAAGCATATCAGGGACGGGGAGCATCGGAAACTGACGGGGCATTCTAATCGGAATGTGCTGGCTTTTGCGAAATATCTGGAGAAAAAACAGATTCCGGTGTGGATACGCCATGTGGTGGTGCCGGGGATTACCTTTGACGAGACGGAACTGATGGAGCTGGGAAATTTTATAGGGACGCTCTCTAATTTGGAAAAATTAGAGGTGTTGCCCTACCATGCCCTTGGGAAGGTAAAATATGATAATCTCGGTATGGATTATGTATTAAAGGATACACCGCAGCTGACAAAAAAAGAAGCAGCAGCGGCGTATGACATCATAGAAAAAGCTATGAAAAACAAAAGTATTTCCTTTTTTGGCATATTATGATCCCGAGTTTGATAGTGCTTTGACAAAAAAAGTCCCATAATCCGCTCTGGCAGCGGCTTTCGGGACTTGCCAACGAATACTTGACACAAATTTGATATTCTTCGTCATTGCTTTTTTCTTTTACTCATGTTATACTAACGATGTAGAATTACAAGAATAGATTATGATATCAATTGAGGAGGGGATTCCATTGTATTATTTTCATTTCTTTTTACATTTCAAGTCAATACTTACTGAAGCAAATAAAAGTATGAGGTGATTTTAATGAAAGATTCTTCTTTGAAGATTTTGGCTATAAAAATAATAATTTTTAGCATATTTGGTTTAAGTACTCTTCCGTTTCTTTCAATTATTGTCCAATACATTGACTCAATCACTGGATTTAGTTCAGGAAACGGATATCATACCAATAACATAGTTTATATTTTTCAAAGTCCTCTTGTTTATATTGGAGGTATTCTTTGTATTAATATCATCTTAGCAGTTGTTTATTTAATCTATAGTTTTCTTAAAGCAAAGAGAGGTGACTCCTAATGAAAAAATAAATTAGTATGGTTTTAAGTTTTATATTGATTTTTGGGTGCTCAACAACAGCTTTTGCTACTGACACCAATAACTATCACACTGAAAATCTTCCTCATAATGGAGCTGATTATTTTGAAATGGAAATTAGAGTTGATGAAGAAAATGAAGAACGCATTTCTGAGTTTGTTACCGTATATGGCTATCAATATACCAAAGGTAGTTTAAAAAGTGGTGCATGGAGAAATGGTACAAGTGGTGGTAGTTCCACATCTAGTGCAAACTTATCATTGAATTACACGAACAATACCTCTTTTAATATTTCCTTTACAGCTTCAGTTTCTGGCAGTTATACAAATGGCGGAACTATAGGATCTAATTTAGGTGTTACACTAGGTGCATCAAAATCATATTCTTTAGGCAGAGGATACTCTGTAACTGTTCCAAAAGGATCCCATTATTTAATCAAATATCGTCCTATGTATTATACATATACAGTCGTTGAAACAAAATATAAAGAAAGATATAATGAAGGATTAGGCGGCATGGAGAGATACGTAGTTGGAACAAAAACCTGCTATGTAGATGTATTTTCGCACTGGGATTTTACACACGTAGCTAACTAAAGGCGCACATATACACTAAATAAAAGCAGGGATAATTCCCTGCTTTTATTGTATCTATAATTCCAATAATATACTGTTCTGCAGAACCTTATTGTCTGATAATTTACCTTACTTGTTTACAACCACTTGCTATGCTCCCGAGTTTGACAGTGCTTTGACAAAAAAAAGTCCCATAATCCGCTCTGGCAACAGCTTTCGGGACTTTTATGGATTTTTTGATTGCACGTTACGTTACCTATTTTTTTGTTAGGGAGCAAATATTTTTCATGGGAACGCTCTCTTTTGATGTACAGAAGCCAAATGCTTCGTGCAGCGCATCCGTCAGTTCCGTTCTGGTATAGACTGGCGGATACCCCTTCCCCTCATATTTGACGAAGTCCATTTCCTGCAGGGTGGAGATGATCTGTGTAATGGTATATTTTTCCACAAGCTATCACGGACTTTTTCTTTATCCAGTGGCTCTTGAAAAATATCTTGTCTTTGTCGTTTTTGTCATCCAGTTCCCGAATATCATATATTCTGCCAGAGAGGTCGTCTGACAGATGCCATCCCTGTGGATCCAGTGCCCAATCCTTTAGATGAGATTTCAGCTTTTTGATTGACTGGGTCGCAATAAAAGAGCGGCAGCCGTCCTGCTCATTGTCATTTCCGGGCGATATCCCAAAAGCAATAGGTATGTCGTCCGAGTCCATGAACAGCCCCATTTCTACGATGGGAAGCGGGCGGTTTTCTTTGCTTACGCTATACTGTTTGTCATTTTCGGCCTGTTCGGTTTCAAAATAAAAGTTCGTGCAGTCATAATAGACCACACCGGTCTTTTTTTCAGAGAGGGACGCTTTCGAATTTGGAAAAATTAGAGGTGTTGCCCTACCATGCCCTTGGGAAGGTAAAATATGATAATCTCGGTATGGATTATGTATTAAAGGATACACCGCAGCTGACAAAGAAGGGAGCAGCGGCGGCGTATGACATCATAGAAAAAGCTATCCGGACTCTAAGGCACAGGGAAGGCGTTACTTAAAGTATGCAAAAGAAAAGAGATTTGTATTTCTTTTTTTGGCATATTATGATATAACTATATGAAGAAAAGAAAGGAGTACATATTTATGAAAATTAGAAATATTAAAGATATTGACGGATTTTTTAATGTGATTGATTCCTGTGAGGGAAAGGTAGAACTGATTACCGGAGAGGGTGACCGTTTAAACCTGAAATCAAAACTTTGCCAGTATGTTTCCCTTGCTACTATTTTAAAGATGGACGCAGAAATTCCGGAGTTAGAGTTAGTGGCATATGAGGCAGAGGATACGGAGAGAATTCTCAAATTTTTAATGCAGGACTAAGATAGGGTTTTGCAATCAATCGATAGGATTACCTGCGGAATGCTACGCTGGTGTACTGGCACATTGGTTTTTGACGAAACATGCCGGTGCACCGGAAGGGAATAAAAAATAGAAATCCGGTGAAACTAAGAGAAGGAAACCGGTAATTGAATTTTAAGGATTTATAGAACATGGAAATGAAGGAATTGGAATTTCATCAGATTACATTGGCAGACAAGGCTTGGATGGATACCTTGTTTGCACAGGATAACAGAAATGCCTGTGAATATACCTTTGCCAACAATTTTATCTGGCGGAACGTGTATCAGGTGGAGGTCGTCCAGACAGACGGCTGCGGCGTCATTCGTTTCATGGAAAGCGGAAAATACCAATATTCCTACCCAATTGGGGCGGGCGATAAAAAAGCAGTGATTGAGAAGCTGCTTTTTCTTTGTCATAAGGAAAACCAGAGCCTTATTATGAGCCCTTTGAGTGAGCGGGACAGGAAAGAATTAATGGAGTGGTATCCCGGCAGATTTTTCGTTTGGGGCGACAGGGACGATTATGATTATATTTACTCCGGGGAAAAACTCACCACGCTGGCGGGAAAGAAGCTCCACGGCAAAAGAAACCACATTGCCCGGTTTAAGGACGGGGATGACTGGTCCTACGAGCCCATGACGGCGGATAATATGGAAGAATGCCGCACCATGACCTACACCTGGATACGGATGCGCTCGGAGAAATGGAATGAGGAAATGGAGCAGGAAATCGCCGTGCTTCACGAGGCGTTTGACCACAGGGAGGAATTGGGGCTTGTGGGCGGTGTGTTGCGGAAATCCGGCGAAATTGTGGCATTTACCATGGGAGAGCCACTAAATTCCGACACCTTTGTGGTGCATTTTGAAAAAGCTTATCCGGAAATGCAGGGGGCCTATCCCATGATTAACCAGCAGTTTGTCGCCCATGCCTGTCAGGATTTTACCTATATCAACCGGGAGGAAGACACCGGGGACCCAGGGCTGCGCAGGGCAAAGCTTTCCTACTATCCGGAAATCCTGTTGAAAAAATATGTTGCAGCGGAGAGCAATATTGTATTTGCAGACCCGGAGAAAAACCGCGGGGAGATACAGGAAATCTGGCAGAGCTGCTTTGGGGACGAGGAAGAATATATTGATTTTTATATCAAAAACCGTATGACGGAGGAAACCATGCTGCTCTATTATCTGGAGGGCAAAGCGGTTTCCATGGCAAGCTTTCTTCCGGCTGCCTGCCGCAGGGGAGAAGAAAATGTTCCTTCCCGTTATGTCTATGCGGTGGCAACCCTGCCGGAGTACCGGGGAAACGGTTACGGGGCAAAGCTCTTAGAATTTGCAAAGGAGCATTACAGCGAGCCGCTGCTTCTATTTCCGGCGGAGGAAGGGCTTATTTCCTATTATGAAAAGCTGGGCTTCCGTCGGGCATTTGAGAAAAATGCGGCACAGACCGGGGACATTCAGGCGTTGGAGCTTTCCGGCGGGGAGGAAGCGGACAGCTATGACCTGTCGGAACAGATTACCCCGGCGGAGTATGTGAAAATCCGTCAGGAGCATTTTATGCAGGAGGGGCTTGTCTGCTGGGACGAAGCGGCTGTTGCCTATGCCATGGAGGAAAACGCTTACTGCGGAGGAAAGACACTGCTGGTGTTTGGTGAGAAGAATTTAAAAGAAAAATTTATTCTGATGTACCGTTTGGAGGGAGACTGTCTCGTGGTGGAGGAAACAACCTTATCCGGCAGGCAGCTTTCCGTTCTGCTGCCGAGGCTGTTGGAGGAAACCGGGGCAGTGCGGTATGAGGTAAAAGAAACTCCCGGAATGCTCTGGCTGCCGGAGGGGCAGGCATTTGGGGAGCAGGGATATCTCAGCCTGACCCTGGGATAAGTTTTGGCGGTCTGCCGGAAAATAGGAGTTTCTTTGAAAATGCTTGGACAGAAACAGATAAATATTCTGAAAAAAGTGTAAAATACAATGTATTTTCTTGATATAATTTTCAAGTATGGTATAATAAAAACATGATATAAATCTTGTATCAAATAAACGGCAAAGGGGTTGGGCATCATGAGAATTAAGATTACAGGAAGAAACATTGAACTGACAGAGGGTTTGAAAGCAGCAGTGGAGGACAAGTTAAATAAGCTTGAGAAATACTTCACTCCCGATACGGACGTCTATGTCACCCTCAGTGTGGAGAAGGAACGCCAGAAGGTGGAAGTTACGATACCGATGAAAGGAAATTATATCCGTTCCGAGCAGGTGAGCAATGACATGTATGTTTCTATTGACCTGGTGGAAGAGGTGATTGAGCGCCAGCTGAAAAAATACAGGACGAAGCTGGTGACGAAGCAGCAGAATGTGGCATCTGTGTTTAAGCAGGAATTTTTAGAGGCATCATCAGAAGAAGATGAGGAGATTAAGATTATCCGTAGCAAGAAGTTTGATATGAAACCGATGTATCCGGAGGATGCCTGCGTACAGATGGAACTGTTAGGACATGATTTCTTCGTGTTTATCAATGCGGAGACGGAGGATGTCAATGTGGTTTATAAGAGAAAAGGGAATACTTATGGGCTGATTGAGCCGGAATATTAGAAGTTGCGAAGGACAGCTGCACTTGGGTGCGGCTGTTTTTTTGTGGCGGGGGCGCGGGCTTCGGGTGTCAAAAAGTGGCTTGTGGCAGGGGGCGGCGGACTGGGGAGGCGGGATGCCGCCCCCTCCCGCAAGCCTTTTTTGACACTCGAAGCCCTGGGGGTACCGCTGCGGGGGAAAAGGTGGCTGTACGTAAGTGGGGGGTGAAGGATTGGATTTAGTTGCTGGGGAGATGGATGGCTGCCACGCCCATGGAAGATGAAGAACTGGATTTAATGGCTGAGGAATTAGCTGGCAGCTATGCGAGTGAAGGTTGAAACATTAGATTTAATGGCTGGGAAATTAGTCGGCTTCGTGTGAAGAAAGGAAGTATTTGGGGGAAGGAGTAGGGAGTAGAGAGCGAAGTCTTGTATGGGAAGAATAATGTAGGAATGTCAGAACATTTTGCAGATTTACAGGTGTCGGTCGGGAAGGTATGATGAAAATGTAACCATGACAATAGTAATAATGAATTGGAGCGAGGTATGAAAATGGAGAAGAAGAGAAAGTCCGTAGAGGAAAGACTGGACATGCTGGTGAATCTGGTGTGGAGGGACCAGGTGCTTTGGCGAAGTGTATGTACGTCTGGGTGGTATGACAGAGAGCGGGTAGAGATTTTGTGGCAGATTTTGCAGGGAGTAGTACAGTACCGGGAACGGAAAGAAGTAGAAGAATGGATTTATCAGTACGGAAGCATGATAAAAGAACAAGACCTAGTAGCCCGCCAGATATTTGTATGGCTCCTACAGCTAACAGACAAGCTCCCCTGTAAGGAAACCGAGTAACCCCCCCTTTTATGAAAATTTATCAGTATCGTATTTAAGCCAGCAACTGCAACTTCGTGAGGTATGTTAAAAGTGCCAAAGCGGGGGCAGACGATAACTGATATGGGCAGACTGCACAGAGCCCTCTTTGTGCAGTCTGCCTCATAACCAATCTTCCGCCCCCGCCCTCTCTTTTGCCCATTAAATCCCACAAAGCAAAAAAACCTCACAATCACTTGCCACCACCGTCAAAAAGGTATACTATAAAGCAGAAATGTTTATAAATTTAAGGAGAGTTTGACATGAAAATAGTGGTTTTGGCAGGCGGATTGAGTACGGAGCGTGATGTTTCCCTGAAAACAGGAGACATGGTGGCAAAAGCATTGAGAGAGAACGGACATCAGGTGATTTTACTGGATGTATTTATGGGATACAGTGAGAAAGAGGAAGATTTGACAGGGATTTTTGATAGGAGCGAAGAGGTCAGCGTGAAGGTGGAGGGAATCCCGGAGGTGGCGCCGGATTTGGCGAAGGTGAAGGCAGCGAGAAAGGATCAGTCGGATAATTTCTTCGGACCCAATGTGATTGGGCTGTGTCAGATGGCGGACATTGTATTTATGGCGCTTCACGGGGAGAACGGGGAGAACGGAAAGATACAGGCAGCCTTTGACCTTTTTGGAATCAAATACACGGGAACCGGATATTTAGGTAGCGCCCTTGCCATGGATAAGGGAATGGCGAAGAAACTGTTTTTACATCACAATATCCCATGCCCGAAGGGGATGGCGATGAAGAAGGAGAGCCGTGTCGATGATACGGCTGCGCTGGGGATTAGCCTGCCCTGCGTGGTGAAGCCCTGCTGCGGAGGGTCTAGCATAGGAGTTTCTATTGTACGCACCGGGGAAGAATTTAAGACGGCATTAGATGAGGCGTTCCGCTGGGAGGATGAGCTGATTATCGAGGAATATGTGGAGGGCAGAGAGTTTTCTGTGGGCATCATTGATTTTAAGGCACTTCCTGTGATTGAGATTGCTCCGGTGGAGGGCTTTTACGACTATAAAAATAAATATAAGGCAGGCAGTGCGGTGGAAACCTGTCCGGCGGATTTGCCGGAAGAAATCTCAGGGAAAATGCAGGAATATGCGGTGGCAGTGGCAGAAGTGCTTGGGCTGAATACTTATTCCCGCACGGATTTCCTTTTAAATAAGAAGAATGAGATTTTCTGTCTGGAGGCGAATACCCTGCCCGGCATGACCCCCACCAGCCTGCTGCCTCAGGAGGCAAATGTGGTAGGAATGAATTTTAACCAGCTGTGTGAGAAAATCATTGAGATTTCCCTGGAGAAGTACGCAGCGCAGGTATAAGAGAAAGACACAAAACCAAAGGATTGTATGAGAAAATGAAAAATATGACATTAGAGCATATCGCAGCGGTTTGCGGTGGTACTTATTATGGAAATGAGGCAGACAGGACAAAGGAAATCAAAGGGGCGGTGATTGACAGCCGTCTGGTGGAGCCGGGGTATCTGTTTATTCCTGTGAAGGGGGAGAAGGTGGACGGCCACAGGTTTATTCCTGATGTCTTTGAAAAAGGGGCGCTGGCGGTATTTTCCGAGCAGGAGCTTTGCAATGCGGCAGGCCCTTATATTCTGGTGGAGAGCAGTCTGGCGGCTATGAAAATGCTGGCGGAGGACTATCGGAAATCTTTGGATATTAAAGTGGTGGGGATAACCGGAAGTGTGGGAAAGACCAGCACAAAGGAGATGATTGCCTCCGTCCTTGCCCAGAAATATAATGTATTAAAGACAGAGGGGAATTTCAATAATGAAATCGGACTGCCCCTTACCATTTTTAAAATCCGGCAGGAGCATGAGGTGGCAGTACTTGAGATGGGAATTTCCGAGTTTGGGGAAATGCACCGTCTTGCACAGATGGCAAATCCTGATATCTGCGTGATTACCAATATCGGGCTCTGCCATTTGGAAAATCTCATTACAAGGGACGGCATTTTAAAGGCAAAAACAGAGAGCTTTGAGCATCTGACCCCGGAAGGAGTCGCAATTTTAAACGGTGATGACGACAAGCTCTGTGAGAAAAAAATGGTAAACGGCAGACCGGCGGTATTCTACGGACTGGGGGATGCACCAAAGCGGGCAGAGACGGAGGAGGGGGAGAAAACCTTAGCTCCAAAGCAGATTTATGCCACGGAGGTGGAGGCGCTTGGACTGACAGGGACGAGAGCTAAAATCCATATCCGTAATGGGAATGAACCGGAGACGCAGTTTACGGTGGAAATCCCCATTGCGGGAGAGCATAATGTCTACAATGCCCTTGCAGCGGCGGCGGTGGCAAGGGAGTTAGGTCTTACAGCGGAGGAGACGAAGCGGGGGATTGAGGCGGTGCAGACCATCGGCGGCAGGAGTAATCTGCTTCACAGGAACGGTGTGACCATTATTGACGACTGCTACAACGCCAACCCGGTTTCCATGAAGGCCTCCATTGATGTGCTGTCAAAGGCAGAGGGCAGGAAAATAGCGGTGTTAGGCGACATGGGAGAGTTAGGGGCTGAGGAAAGACAGCTTCATTTTTCCGTGGGAGAGCATTTTAAGGGAAAAGGCATTGATGAGCTGTTTTGTACCGGAGAGCTTTCCAGGGCGTTGGCGGAGGCGGTGAAACAGTGCAGCCCGGAGACGGCAGTGCACTATTTTGACACAAAAGAGGCGTTAGAAGAGGCATTGCTGCCCGGGGTATCGGTGGGAGACAGCATTTTAGTCAAAGCCTCCCACTTTATGGGATTTCCGGAGATTGTGAAAGCACTGACGGAAGAAAAATAATATTACGTCCTAAAGTTCTTGTCAAAAGAAGCATGTGGGGGTAATACTTTTTACAAGAAAGAGGAGAAAAATATGAGGCAATCCCGCAAAAGATTACTGGCGTTATGTATTAGTGCAAGTCTCTGTTCCGCTGCTTTGGCAGGCTGTGGGAGAGGGAATACAGAAACTGCCGCAGAAACGCAGAAATCAACGGAAACACAGGAAACAGCGGAAACACAGAAGCCAGCGGAAAAACAGGAGACGACGGAAGCACAGGCGGCAGAAAAAGCAGAAGCTGTGATGGGAGTAACTACATTTCCGCTGCCGGAAGGCCCGGAAGAATCCGAAATTTATGTAGAACCCATTGGGGATATTTCCGACGATTTTATCCGCGGTATGGATGCGTCCGCCGTGCTTGCAGAGGAAAACAGCGGTGTTACCTATTATAATTATGAAGGAGAGGAACAGGATGTTTTCATGACATTAGCACAGGCCGGTGTCAATTATATACGTCTGCGTGTGTGGAATGATCCTTATGATGAAAGCGGCAACGGATACGGCGGCGGCAATAATGACCTTGCCACTGGGATTGCGCTTGGAAAGCGGGCAACCCGGTATGGGATGAAAGTATCCATTGACTTCCACTTCCATGTGGAATGTTGACCATGAAGGCGGTGCTAATCCGACGGATTTCCAGAACAAGACAGACGCTGCTTATACCGGTGATATTTTCAAGCGATTTGAAGAATAAAGTGTCAGTACATGAAAAACACCGGCTTATAGCAAGCCGGCGTTTTTTTCTAACATTTCTGCAATTATGTTCTGACAGTAATGTCCGAGTTTCTTTTTGGTATCTTTGTCTAATTCATTCAGATAAATCGGTTTCCCATATTCTAAGACAACATGGGTGGCTTTTATCTTTGGAATATGATTTTCTAAAACTTCGGCGGAACCGGAAATCGCCATGGGAACGATGGGACAGCCTGTTTTCTCTGCCATCTTAAAGCTGCCCTCTTTAAAGGGGAGCAACAGTTCTTCCGTGGTGTTTCTGGTGCCCTCCGGGAAAATACACATGGAAATGCCGTTTTTAATATTGTCAATTCCGGCTAAAATAGTCTTTAAGGCTTCTTTTACGTCCTCCCGGTTGATAAACAAACAGTGTAGCCGCCGCATCCAGGTGGAGAGCAGAGGCACTTTTTCTAAGACATTCTTAGAGACGTATCCGGTAAGCCCCGGACATCTCGCGTAGGTGATAATGATGTCAAAGTAGCTTCTGTGGTTTCCGATATAAAGAACCGCCTGGTCTTTGGGGACGTTTTCCTCCCCGATGACGGTGACCTTTGTTCCGCAAATAAATAAAATTACACGGAAAGCCCACTGGACACAGCGGAGCTGGAACAGGTCGGCAGCCTGTGGATTGAATTTCCCCACAATCCACTCTGTAAAAAGTACGGGAATACCAAGAATTAGAAATAGAACCGCAAAGAGTAAGGCGAAAGTTATCCGCAGCATATAAAATCCTTTCTACCATGTCAGGCACTGCTGACAGGTATGGGACAGCAGGAAGCATTTTCATGGAAAAATTTATTTGAAAGAAAGCACTTTCTTTCTTCCATAATTATATAAAGAAAATACCAGAAAAACAACCGGAAAACGTGAAAAGGGAAGGCGAAATTAAAAATTTTTTCCAGAAAAAGAGGCATAGTTCTGCTGGCTTTTGCATATAATAAGATAGAAGCCAAAACTGGGGGTAACTATGAATAAAAAAATGCTGTCATTTATCCTGACGGTGGTATTAGGCTGTATTCTTTGCGGGTGCAGCATTGAGGAAACAAACGGGACAAAAATCAGTGACTTGGAATATACGATTGTGGAAGAGACGAAACTGCCGGAGGAATTGAAAACGCAGATTGAGGCGAAAAAAGCAGCGGACTTTAAAATGACCTACGAGTCGGAGAATGAGTTATACATAGTGCACGGGTATGGGGAACAGGCGACGGGGGGCTATAGCATTTCCGTGAAGGAGCTGTATCTGACCTCCAACGCCGTTGTTTTTGACACGGAGCTTATAGGACCCAGAAAAGGGGAGAATGCAAGCCAGAGTCCCAGTTATCCCTATATTGTGGTAAAAACGGAACTGCGGGAGGAAAATGTTATTTTCCAGTAAATGATAAAATGATAGGTTGTAGTAAATTTTGTTTGACAAAAGTTTAACACAGTGATATACTAAAGCGAAAAAGAAAAATTCGGTGATAATAACGAGACTAGCCGGATGAGGAGGTAGACCAAATGCAGCAGGCAGACATCAAGAGAGTTCGGGCTTCTGTGCACCAGCAGTGTGGCAGGAAGGTATTAATTCAGCTTGACAGAGGACGCAATAAGGTTGATATTCAAGAGGGTGTTATCCAGAATGCTTATCCCAGCGTATTTACCATTTTGGTTAAGGATGAGCGTGAAGAAAATCCGCCTCAGTTATTATCATTCAGCTATTCTGATATTATTACGAGAGATATTCGTATGAAGTTGTGTTAATCGAAGAACATATAGGCATAAAATCCCCCATGTCCGAATAAAATGGTTACAAACATTCGGAATATGGGGGACTTTTTTGTGGAACTTCAAAAGGTAAAATTACATAGAAATCAGGAAAAAGGGATGGCGGTGAGCCAGATTACCTTAGATGATGATTACAATGTGCCGGATTACCGCCCGGATATTGTAAAAGTACTAAAGGAGAAAGGGGAACTTCGCTTTGACGAGGTAAAGGCGGCAAACGGGGCGGTCTGGCTCAAGGGCAGCCTGGTATTTAAAGTGCTCTACCGCAGCGATCAGGAAAACGGGAAAATCAGCTGTCTGCGGGGGGAAATCCCTTTTCAGGAAAAACTGAATATGGATGGGCTCACGGAATACGAGACAGTGAAAGCACAGGGAGAGATAGAGGATATTACCATCGGCGTCATTAATTCCAGAAAACTAAGCGTTCGTGCGGTGGTGGTATTAAAGGCGGAAGCAAAAGAAGAAATAGACGAGGAGCTGACCTGCGGTGTGGAGGACGGGGAGGCATACGAACAGAAGGTGGAGCGGATAGAGGCATTACGGCTGCTGTTGTCTAAAAAAGATATCTGCCGCCAGAAAAGTGAGATGGTGCTGCCCTCTAGCAAACCCAATGTCCGGGAAATTCTCTGGAAAAGCATGGAGCTGCGCAATGTGGAAGGACGCATGAAGGAGGGAAGGGCGGCTGTCACTGGGGAAATTCTGGTATCGGTGCTTTATAGTGATGAAGAGGAAGGGGAACGGCTGCAATGGTATGAGACTACCGTGCCCTTAGACTGCGGCGTGGACTGTGAGGCGGCGGGAGAGGAATGCATCTGCCGGATAACTACTAATCCCGTTTCCATGGAACTGGAGGTAAAGCCGGATTATGACGGGGAAGAGCGGATTCTGGTGTTGGAGTTAGCGCTTGAGATGGATCTTGCGGTGTGGTCGGAGGAAAACATAGAACTGCTGTCAGACCTGTATTCCCTGAAAAAAAACGTGATTCCGGTGCGCAAACAACGCAGGGTGGAAAAACTTCTGATAAAAAATAATGCGAAAACCAGAATTGCTGAGCAGATGGAGCTTTCCGAGGGGCAGGAGAAGGTACTGCAGGTCTGCGCCTGCGAGGGTACGGTGCTGCTGGAAAAAAAGGAACTGGTGCCGGAGGGCGTGCAGGTGGAAGGCATTGTTACGGTGGAGCTGCTCTATATCACCACAGATGATAATATGCCCATTGGAACCATGAAAGAAATCTATCCCTTTTCCCAGCTTGTGGAGGTGCCGGGGGGAGAAGCTCCTGTGCGGATAGAGCTAGCTTCCGGACTAGAACAGCTCTCCGCCGTAATGCTAGACCAGGAGCATATCGAAATCAAAGCGGTGGTTCACTTGGATTTGATGGCATTTGAAGAAGTGGAAATTGAGAACATCGAAGAGGTGACAGAGGAGCCTTTAGATATGGAAAAATTGCAGAACAGCCCCGGTCTGGTGGGCTATATTGCCAAGACGGGAGACAGCCTGTGGGCGATTGCCAGGGAAAATCACACCACCATCCGCGATATCATGGAAACCAACGGGCTGAAAGAGGAAAAACTTGCCCCCGGGGATAAGATTTTGATCGTGAAACGAATTTCTTAAGGATTTGAGAAAATATGGAAACCTTCGCACATTTGGGTTAGAGTATGATATAATGAACCCAAAAGCGCTCCTATGCAAGTTTCCGTGAAACTTAAGATGCGCAGAAATTAGGATATCATATCTATGGAGTAAATCACAAGGCAAAATATAAGTTAAGGACGATAAAATGCAAAACAGGATACATAAAAAAAGATTTTATAAAGGAAGAATTACAGCACTGTGCTTAGCGGGATTGATGGCAGCGGGGCTTTTTATGAATGCAGAAGCCTCCACCATCAAGGATGCCCAGAAGAAAAAAGCGGAGGCACAGGAAAACTTAGACGAAGTAAACAAACAGATTCAGGACATTCAGAGCACCCAGAACCGTCTGCAGGGGGAAATGCAGGAGTATGATAATCAGCTGATGTCGCTGCTTACTGATATGGAACTTCTGCAGGCGGACATCGCCAGCCAGAAGGAAGCCATAGAGCAGGCGAAAACGGATTTGAAGATTGCCCAGATGGAGGAAGAACAGCAGTATGAGGCGATGAAACGGCGGATTCAGTATATGTATGAAAACGGAGACCGCTCTTTTCTCACGGTATTAGTGGAATCGGAAAGTATCACAGAGTTGTTAAACCGGGTGGAGTATGTCTCGGAGGTCTATGATTATGACAGGAATCTTCTGACTGCCTATCAGGAGACGGTGAAGCAGGTGGAGGAGCTGACGGCGCAGTTAGAGCAGGAAATGCGGGATATGGAGGAACTGGAGTTAAGCTACGAGGAACAGGAGAAAACGCTGAATCAGGTGATTACGGAAAAGAGCGCCCAGATAGCGGATTTTGACAAGAAACTTTCCAATGCAAAGTCCCTGGCAAATCAATATGCATCCACCATCCGTCAGCAGAATGATGTCATTGCCAAGGAGCAGGAGCGCCAGGCGAAACAAAAGGCGGAGGAAGAGGCAAAGAAGAAAAAGAAAAAAAATAAGAATAGCAATAATAGTACGACAACGGCTTCCACCGGAAACAGCAGCTCTTCCGGAAATAACAGTTCCGGCGGAAACAACGGCTCTTCCGGAAATGGCAGTTCCACCGGAAACGGCAGCTCTTCCGGCGGGACAGGCAGCGGCGGTTCGGACGGCACCACGGGGCTTACGGGAGGTTTGAACCCGTCCTTTAACACCGGGGTCAGTGGAAGTGACGTGGTGGCATACGCAGGAAACTTTGTGGGAAATCCCTATGTATACGGGGGAAACAGCCTGACCACGGGAACGGACTGCTCCGGCTTTGTATCGCTGGTTTACCAGCATTTTGGAATCAGCCTGCCCCGAAGCTCTTATACATTGCAATCCAGCGGACAGGCAGTCAGCTATGAAAACGCCCAGCCGGGGGATATCATCTGCTATCCGGGACATGTAGCGATTTATATCGGCGGGGGAAGAATTGTCCATGCCTCCACCCCCAGCAGTGGTATCTGTTACGGCAGCGCCACTTACCGGACCATCACGGCAGTACGCCGGGTGCTGTAGTGGTGATTGCCAGGTACGCTTTTTATAAATGAAGAATTTTACCAATAAATTTTTTGTATTTTGTATAAGATAGTGGTATGATAGCAAAAGAGAGATTTTTAGAGCGCTTAGGAGGGAATGCAGTATGCAGTTTGAACAGTTACAAAAAGATATGATTGCAGCAATGAAAGCAAGAGATAAAGTAAGAAAAGATGCGATTTCCGTATTGGTGTCCGCAGCAAAAAAGGCTGCCATTGATGAAGGATGCCGTGACGATATCAAAGAAGAACTGGTGAATCGTGTGATTTTAAAGGAGGTAAAATCTGTAAAAGAGCAGATTGACAGTTGTCCGGCGGAGAGAACCGATTTATTGGAGGAATATCAGGCGAGATACGATATTTTCATGGAGTATGCGCCTCAGATGATGAGTGCGGAAGAAGTGGAGCAGTTTATCACCGAAAAATTTGCCGAGGTGGTTGCCGGCAAAAATAAAGGCGTGATTATGAAAAATGTTATGCCGGAATTAAAGGGTAAGGCTGATGGCAGCGTTATCAATCAGGTGGTAGCGAAATTATGTCAATCCTAAGCCAGTGGAGAGCTTTTAAGAATCAGGAGTTTCGTTTTTCTACGGTTTTAGTGTTCCTTGTGATTATTTTGGTGTTTATCGCCCTTCGGACCGGAAATCAGAAACAGTATTTGAATTTTGCGGAAGCATTAGACGAGACAGCGGCGTTGGTGGACGGGGAGGAGCTGACACTGCGGGATCTGGCGTTTTATATCGCCTTTGAGGAACAGCAGGTGGAAAAAGACGCTTATGTTTATAATCCGGAGGATACCAGCGAATACTGGAATCTCTATTCCAATGGTACTTATATCCGAAAGGCGGCAAAGCAGGCGGCTTTGGATATGGCCGTACATGATAAGATTTTTTATGAGATGGCATACGGCGAGGGAATAGAATTAGATGAGCAGGAGGAAAAACGTCTTGCCAACTACCAGTACGATTTTTGGAGTGACTTAGAGGAAGAACAGATTGCATGGTTAGGGGTTAGTCAGGAAGTGTTAAATGAAAGTTTAAGAAAACTGGCGATAGCGGAAAAATATCAGTCCATTTACGCCCAGATACAGAATGACAGTGCAGAGGAATATTCCTTTGAGGAAGAAAAATACCAAAAGCTGTTAGAGACACATGAGGTCACAGTGATAGAAGAGACCTGGGACTATGTTCGGTTTGGATTTATCACGGTACATCACAAGGATAATTAAAAATTATATTTATATGAAATAAGAAGGCAGAATGTTATGTCAATAAAAATAGGAAGAAATGACCCGTGCTGGTGCAAGAGCGGGAAAAAGTATAAAGCCTGTCATCAGGCGTTTGATGAGAAGATTGCGCTGGCAGCAGCCCAGGGGCATGTTGTTCCAAATCACAGTATTATCAAAAATGCGGAGCAGATTGCAGGTATCAAGGAAAGCTGTAAGATTAACATTGCAGTGTTAGATTATATTGAAGAACATATCCATGAGGGTATGAACACGGCGGAGATTGATAAAATCGTTTATGATTTGACCACAAAGATGGGCGGTATCCCGGCACCGCTTCATTACCAGGGATATCCGTTCAGTGTCTGCACTTCAATCAATGAACAGGTTTGCCACGGTTTCCCGTCAGAGGATGTGGTGTTAAAGTCCGGTGATATTGTCAATGTGGATGTGTCCACCATTTTAAATGGATACTTTTCCGATTCCTCGCGGATGTTTTGTATCGGGGAGATAAGCCCGGAGAAGAAAAGGCTGGTGGATGTCACGAAAGAATGTGTGGAGCTTGGCTTAAAGGAAGTGAAACCCTGGGGCTTTTTAGGGGATATGGGTCAGGCAGTTCATGACCATGCCTTTGCCAACGGCTATACGGTGGTCCGGGAAATCGGCGGGCACGGTGTGGGATTAGAGTTCCATGAGGACCCGTGGGTCGGCTACAACAGCAGACGTGGGGAGGAAATGCTTTTAGTTCCCGGTATGATATTTACCATTGAACCGATGGTTAACATGGGAAAAGTGGATATCTATATTGATGATGAGAACGATTGGGAAGTGTATACGGCGGATGGAAAGCCCTCTGCCCAATGGGAGATTATGGTACTGGTGACGGAGGACGGGCACGAGGTGCTGTGCTGGTAGTGAATAAAAAAATTCACATTTTCTTCAAAGAGTATTCAAAAATTAGACAATTTGTTTTCACATATGGGGGGTATATTATAAACATCACAACAGTGATGAAACTTTTTTTCATAAATTCTCCCCCTTTTTAAATCCACCATTCCCCAATGGTGGATTTTTTATGGTGCGCCTTGCGGCGCACGTTTGCTCCATGGGGTTCCATTAGAATGTGAGAGGGCTTTTTGGAAAGAAAATAATGATATAAAAATAAATCTATATTAAATAAAAACCAGAATAGGCAAGAAGGGAGAGTGTGTGATGGGAAAACAGAAAGAGGCAGGAGAATGGATTTATTTTGGGGCAGAAGGAACTACAGTGCGGAGACTGGCAGAAGCACTGGAGGGACAGGGATATGAGCTGGAACTTTGGGAGGATGCCGGGGTATTGGAGATTGGAATGGAAGAAGGAGTGACCATTGATTTCGAGGAGACACGGATACATCTTAAGGATGAGGTGACGGCGGCGTTTGCCAGGGACAATGGATGTGAGGCGGTGTTTTTGGTGACCTTTCCGCCGGAGCATTATGAGAGGGCCCAAAGGGTTATGAAGAAGATTTTGGAAAAAAGCGGCGGGGTGTTTTGTGCGGATAATGAAAGCATGGAGCCGGTACTTCGCTAGTGCAACACTGTGCTAGTATACCAGAACATTTATATTCAGACAAATGGAGAGAGATATGACAAAGAAATTATATGATTTGGACGCTTATCAGAGAGAGTTTGAGGCGGAGGTGATTTCCTGTGAGGAACGGAAGGAAAAGGATGGGACAGTATATGAGGTAATCTTAAATCAGACTTTATTTTTTCCGGAAGAAGGTGGGCAGAGCCCGGATGGGGGGACAATAGAGGGTGTAAAGGTTCTGGATGTGCAGATTAAAAAGAATGTAATTGTACATACACTGGAGAGAGCCATAGAGACAGGGGCTAAGGTACATGGTGTGATTGACTGGCAGCACCGTTTTTATAATATGCAGCAGCATTCGGGGGAGCACATCTTTTCGGGATTGGTACATAGTAAATTTGGATTTAATAATGTGGGGTTCCATTTGAGTGATAATATTGTTACCATGGATTTTGACGGCATGATGACAGCGGAGGACGTAGCTGACATTGAGTACCGGGCAAATGAGGTAATTGCGGAAAATCTTCCGGTGGAGGTAACCTTTCCGGCGAAGGAGGAACTGGCGGTGTTAGATTACCGCAGCAAAATAGAGATTGAGGGACAGGTGCGGATTGTGACGATTCCCGGTGTGGATGTCTGTGCCTGCTGTGCACCCCATGTAAGGCATACCGGAGAAATCGGTATGCTGAAGGTGATGAGCCTTTCCAATTATAAAGGCGGCGTCCGTATCAGTATTCTGTGCGGGTTCCGGGCGCTGCTTGCGTTCCGCCAGAAGGCGGAGATTATTTCCGCTATCTCTGGAAGTCTTTCGGCTAATCAGGAATTACTTCCGGAATTAGTAGAGAAAATGAAAAACTCAAATCAAGATTTAAAATATAGACTGGCAGGTGCAAAGCAGAAACTGATGGAGGGAAAATTAGCGGAGATACCGAAGGAGCAGGAGCATGTGGTGTTGTTCGAGACGGATATCGAGACGCAGGTCGTGCGGAACGTGGTAAATGAACTGACGGCTGTCCACAGCGGTATCTGCGGCATTTTTGTGGGAACGGAAGAGGAAGGGTATCAATTTATTATTGGCAGCAGCACCAAGGACTGCCGGGAGATTGCAGCTTTGCTGCGGGAGAAGGCGGGAGCCAGAGGCGGCGGAAGTGCGGCTATGATACAGGGTTCAGTGAAAGCAGAGGAACAGGAGCTGCTTAGACTGTTGCAGAGTATGTAGAGAGTATCAAAGTGTTGCGAGTAAGAAACCAAATATTTTTATGGAGAAGAAGGATGAATTGTGTTAAGTGAAAAGTTAAAACAGGAATTAATTCGCTCGATAGAGCGCGGAGAAGTTGCCGGAGCAAATATTCTCATTTTGAAGGACGGAAAAGAGGCGGCGTACGCCCAGGCGGGATATGCGGATTTAGAGCAAAAGAGACTTTTTGAGCGGGACACCATCACAAGGATTTATTCCATGACAAAGCCGGTGACCTCCGCTGCGGCGATGGCGCTGATGGAGCGTGGGCTTTTGGACTTAGGGGCAAATGTGCAGGAGTTTCTGCCGGGCTTTCAGAATGCCATGGTGGCGGGAGAAGAGGGGCTTATACCAGTGCGCCGCCCGGTACGTATTCAGGATCTGCTGCAGATGACCTCCGGGCTGGTTTACGGTGGTGCAGCCCCCTGCATTAGCTATCCAGAAACAGAAAAATTATTTGAGGAAATCAAAGCGAAGCTTTTCGGGGAAGAGCCTTTGGGGACGGTGGAGATTGCGAACCGATTAGGACAGATACCGCTGGCATTTCAGCCGGGCAGCGCATGGCAGTACGGGACATCTGCGGATGTGCTGGGGGCGGTGATTGAGGTAATCAGCGGGAAACGGTTTGGGGAATTTTTAAGGGAGACCTTTTTTGAACCGCTAGAGATGGAAGATACGGCATTTTATGTGCCGAAAGAAAAACAGCCCCGTCTGGCGAAGGTATATGAACGGACGGCGGAGGGGTTGGCATTATATACCCGGAGCCATTTGGGAATCATGAATAGCATGGAAAAACAGCCGGCATTTGAATCCGGCGGTGCGGGGCTTGCCTCCACCATGGATGATTATTCCCATTTTGCCGCAATGCTGATGGCACAGGGACGGTATAAAGGGAGAGAGATTTTAAAATCGCAGACGGTACGCTTTATGACCCGGGCGGAGCTTTTAAGCTGGCAGCAGGAGGTGTTTGACCATAACTGGGACAGCCTGGGAGGATATACCTACGGCAATCTTATGCGGGTGGCAAAGGAGCCGGGCAAGACATTTTTCATGGCAACGGAAGGGGAATACGGCTGGGATGGCTGGCTGGGGGATTATTTCAGCAACAGCCCGAAAAACGGAATTACCATACTGATTTCCCAGCAGCTTCGTGACGCGGGTACGACTTCCCTGACTAGGCGGCTGAAAAACATGGTGTGGAGCGAACTGGCGTAAATACGCCGAAAAACCCGGTTTCACAGAAGGGAGCGGAGAGTAGTAGGTTGAAAAAATCCTATATCGGAATTTTTTCAACCCCAAGTTTGTGCGCATACGCCCAAACTTGAGATGCACAAAAGGCGTGTGCGTATGGAGGAAAGGATGAATAAATCACCGATTTTTCTGAAAAATTTTAAAAATACAGTAGAGCGCATTCTTCATGTGCCGGGAAATTATACCGGGCAGATATTGGAGATGGCGGTGGTCATTGACGGCAGCCTGAGCCGTGAGCAGGTGGCGGACTATCTGCCGGAGCTGCTGGGGACGCTGAAAATCCACAGTGAAGTGTTCCGCAATGTGCGGCTGAACGTGGTGCAGTGGCAGGGAGATGAAAACATTACGTGTAAAGTCAGCCCAATGTCTATGGTGCAGCTGAGCAGCTATTATGAAGATTATCAGCAGCAGCTCTGTAAAAAGAACTTTGAAAAGTTAATTTCTTATTTAAGATTATTCCAGGCGCGGGCAAAACTCATTATTCTATTGACGGACGGAAAGTATCAGGTAGAGCAGGAGGAGTTGTTGCAGCGTGCCATGCAGCCTTTTCTAGAAAAGAAGCTCATGCAGGTGGTTCTCACCGGTGACGGGGCGGATATCCGTTACCGGGTAGAGAGAGTTGTGTAAGTTTTTCCGGCGGGGAAGAAAGTGATTGAAAAGCTGTCTGAAACCAGTTATGATAATAGTATTCCTAATTTAAAAAGAACGAAAAAGCAGAGTAAATACAGGCACCTAACAGGTGCCGGACAAAAAGGAGAAAGCAATGGAAAGCAGAATTTCAGGACATACAGGATTATTGGCATTAATTGGCTCTCCGGTGGGACATTCCGGCTCCCCAGCGATGTACAATTACAGCTTCGAACGTTTGGGCTTAGATTATGCCTATGTGGCATTTGATATCAAGGTAGAGGAAGTAAAGGACGCTATTGTGGCGATGAAAACCTTTAAAATGCGGGGCTGCAACGTTACCATGCCCTGTAAGACAGAGGCGTTTAAATATATGGATGATCTGTCCCCGGCAGCACGTATCATCGGGGCGGTGAATACGATTGTCAACGACGATGGAAAGCTGACGGGATACATTACAGACGGGGAAGGATTTGTCGCAAATTTAAAAGACCACGGCATTGATATTAAGGGAAAGAAAATTACAGTGGCAGGCGGCGGCGGAGCTGCTACGGCAATTCAGGTACAGTGCGCCTTAGACGGGGCGAGGGAGATTTCTATTTTTAATATTAAGGACGATTTCTTTGAGCGTACCTTAGCGACAGCAGAGAAAATCAGAAAGGAAGTGCCCTCCTGCACCGTGAATGTATACGATATCGCGGACACAGCGAAAATGACGGAGGAAATACAGTCCAGTGATATTTTTGCCAACGCCACGATTGTGGGTATGAAGCCCATGGAAAATGAGAGCGTGGTGAAGGATCTTGCTGCTTTCCGTCCCGGCCTTGTGGTGGCGGACGCTGTCTATAGCCCGGAAGAGACAAGACTGCTCCGGGAGGCAAAGGAGGCGGGCTGCACCTGTATCAACGGAAAGGGAATGCTGCTGTGGCAGGGCGTTGCGGCATTTAAGCTTTACACGGGGCAGGATATGCCGGTGGAAGAGGTAAAAGAGAAATTTTTCAGATAGGGGGCCGTCATGAAAAATATTTATCTGATTGGTTTTATGGGAGCCGGAAAAAGCACCATTGCCAGGGAACTTGTGAAAATGAAGGATGCAAAGCGCATTGAGATGGACCAGATGATTGTGGATCAGCAGGGAATGGAGATTTCCGATATTTTTGAAAAATATGGGGAAACGTATTTCAGGGATTTGGAGACGGAGCTGCTCCGCTCCTTTCTGGGAAAGGAAAATATGGTGGTTTCCTGCGGAGGCGGCAGCGTGCTGCGGGATGAAAATGCAGCTTTAATGAAAGAAAACGGCTGTATCGTATTGTTGAAAGCAACTCCGGAGACGATTTACGAGCGTGTGAAAAACAGTACGGATCGCCCGATTTTAAACGGGAACATGAACGTGGAGTTTATCCGGGAGCTGATGGAGAAACGGAGAGAGCGCTATGAAACGGTGGCGGACATCACTATCTGTGTGGACGGAAAAGAAAAGCAGGAGGTCTGCCAGGAAGTTTTTGAGGCGTTAGGAGAGTAGATATGTTCGAGAGAGTAGACTATATTGTTGCGAAAATAGACGGCGATTACGCCTATTTAAGGCGGGTGGATGCGCCGGAGGAAGAGTTAAAATGTGTGGCGCGGGCGCTGCTGCCGGAGGCGATTATGGAGGGCAGCCGTCTGGCATATGAAATGATGCAGTACACGTTGTTATAGACGTTTACATGAGATAAAGTGTCAGAAAGAGGGGCGGGGTATGACTTATTCATTTATGCTGGAGGGCGAATTTCCGGATGAAACTGTGAAAGCCGCCTATGAGCAGATTGAGGGGAAGTTAGAAGAAGCAGAAAATCTCTATTGGAAGCAGCCGAGGGAGTGCGGCATGAAGCTTCGGGAGGCGGCGGAAACCATCTGCCACTTTTATAATGGATATTATGGCATCGGTTTCCCGGCGGAGACGACCATGGAGCAGTATTTGTGCTATACCAGCGACGAAGCCCATAACGTTATGGTAAGCCGTTTTTTAAGCAGTGCCAGGAAGGAACAGCGGGACAGGCTGAACAAACTGAGAGTTCTGGGGGATGACTGTATCAGCGGAAAGGAAGGCTCCGACCGGGGGATGCGTTATGAGGACCGGATGGCGCAGAATGTGGAGAAAATGTTAGATACTATGATGGAAGTCATCAAGGAAATGTGCCGTAGGATTAACGGGAGAACGGATGTGGAAGATTACTGGGTCTATGAGGATAAAATGCCGGGCTACTCTGAGACGGAAGAACGTTTCCCACAGGAGGAAGAGTCAGAACCGACGAAAAAAAAGTCTTTCTGGGCGAAGCTTTTCTCCGGGAAAAAATAAAAAAAACAGCTGTTTGAAAGCAAAGAACAAAAATGCTTTCAGACAGCTGTTTCTTTATGCACACGGGCGGGCAAGGAATGATCGCCGATGAAGCGGCGCCCGCCCGGCGCAGCGAGTAGGGGAAGAAGAAACTTTCCTACTCGATTGCCGCAATTAAAAATCGGAACCGTTCCAGCCCCAGTTTTCGGTAGGGTAATAGGAAACATAAATGCGGTTTTGGTCAATGCCCAGTTCCCTCTCAAAGAGACTGCAGACTTCTCCGGTCATTCTGTCGCAGGCAGCCGCATCCGGCGTGCCGAAAAGCTTCACTTCCACATAGGCGGTGTCGCCGTTCTGGTTTCCCTGAAAATATAGGTTAGCCTTGTCGGTATATCCTGTCATAATCCAGTTTTCCCCTTTGCCGAGGCAGGAAGAGACGATGGCGTTTAAGGACGCCGTTAAACTGTCGCATTTTGCCTTATCAAGAGTTACGGTAGTCTGTGTGTGGATAAATGGCATAAAAAATCCTCCTTGCGTTGAAATGTTTGTAAAAAAATCCTAGCATGATTTGTGCACATTGTCAATTTATAAGGCAGACACAGCATTTATTCTGCATGTTCCATAGAATCCACAATACTGTAATTGCGAATGCCCCGCAGCGGGATTGCGGCAGACAGCAGGCAGGCGGCAATGGAGAGGAGGGAAGCTTCCGTGGCAGCTGCCAGTGGAAATGTGGTAAACTGCAAAAGGTCCGTTGTGGCCGCGTGGATAAAAACGGTACAAAGATACCCGCAGAAGCATCCCGCCAGCGCTGCGGTTAAGCCGTAAATGGCGCTTTCCCATAAAAAAGTTCTACAGAGGCTCCCGGCGCTCATTCCGATGGCCCGCTGAATGCCGATTTCCTGTAAACGGGTGTGGATATTGGTGGAAACTGTATTGATGATGTTTAAAATGCCGATAAGGCCCACAAAGAGGATAAGCCCCCAGGAGAGCAGTTTTATCTGGGTAAAGCTTTCCTCTAGCTGGCGGTCCGTTTCCTCATAAGAGAGAAACGTAGTTCCCGGATAACCGGCGCAGAGGTCATTGAGCAGGGCATCAACAGCATTACGGTCAGCGTCAGCGGTCAGGGCTGGGAGAAGCTCTGTGTAGGTGCTGCTGCCTGTCAGACCGGAAAAAAGGCGGTCGCTTACAATTAACTGGATACCGTTGATAAACCCGCTATTTCCCACACTGAGGTATCCGTCATAATTATTTAAGGTAAAAAGAACAGGCAGTTTTTGCCCCGCCACGATAACGTCACTTCCGGCGGCAATCTCGGAACGGGGAATTTCCTGCCCTCCAATGTTGAGGGGAATGGGATTTCGGACAATACAGCCCTTTCCCTGCCGGAAAGCTTCTAATTCTTCCGGGGTCAGCATGGAACCGAAAAAGGCATCCAGATAGCTGTCGTTTAAACCGAGAATCTGGAAGGTTTCACCGGGCTGAAGCGTGAAATCTAAGGCAATGCCCGTTATCTGCCCCGTTTTGTCCTGTTCATAAAGGGAAAACTGCATGGCGGCAACGGAAAAAATATTCTCGTTGGCCTCTAACTTTTCTAGTTCTTCCGGCGAAAATCCCACCGTTTCATTGATGAGGGAATAATCTCCTAAGTGCTCTGTTTCCTTTGAGCCGGCAGCATTCAGCATACCGACAGAGCTTTGCAGGGCAATAAACACCGCAATGCTCATTGTCAGGGAAAGAACGGTAACGGTCGTTCTTGCCGGGTTTCTCTTTAGATTTAACGCTGCATAGTACCGCTCGAAATTCCGGATTTTTCCTGTTTGGCGGCACCTGCGCTTAATCTTTAAGGGAACGCCGGACATAGCAGTAACCGGAGCCGCTTTAGCCGCAAAGGAAGCGGCGGGAAAAGCTGCAAGAAAAGCAAACAACAGGGTAATCAGGGCGCTTGCTGCCAAATAGAAGGGTTCTGCGCCGCTGTTTTCGGCAATCAGGCGTGTAAGCTCACTGCTGTCGGACACCAGAAATAAATCGGGGGACAGCAGGCTTGTGGAGGCGGTTAAAATCCCCTTGGCAGAGAGGACGCCAAAGAAAAGCCCCACGGGGCTTCCTGCGCCGCATAACAGCAGAACCTCTAGGGTAACGATGACATAAAGCTGGTGCTTTCGTGCACCGATTGCCCGCAGCGTGCCGTACTGCTCCAGACGTTTGGCAACGGCAATCTTCAAAATATTATAAATCACAAGCCCGGCGGCAATCAGAAAGAGAGCACCGATTAGAACTCCGGCAAACAAAGTGAAGGAAAAGCCCTCGTCAGAAAAATCCGTATCGGCAGCTTCCCTGTCGTAGGGAATATGCAGTGCATCGAGATAGACCGTATTGTACATGGTATCCAATTCGTGAATTTCTAACGCAGCAGCAATATCATGGACGGTTTCCTGAAAAGAATTTTTATCCGCTGTGCGGATATCCGCAATGAAATAGAGGTATTCTTCGGGAAGAACTTCTTCCGCTGTGCCGCAGCCCACAATGCCCTGCAGGATGCCGGAGCTGTAGTTGATATAATTGCTCTCCATAATTCCAGTAAGGACAAAATCCTGCCGATAAGAAAAGCTCTCTGTCATAATGCCGTGGCGCAGCGCCTTTTCCAGGGTCAGGGTAACGGTATCTCCAATCCTCCCGGTAAAGCCGAGAAGTTGCAGAGCGTCCTTTGGCAAAGCAATTTCCATCGGCTGTTCCGGCAGCCTTCCCTCCTTTATTGTGGTGACGGAGGGATAGGTATCCCCGGAACCCTCCTGATATTCCACCAGGGAAAGGGTGAGGGAGCTGTTTAGTTTTATGGTTCCGAGGTCAATGGACAACCTCACATAGGACAGCCTGGGCTCGTTTTGCAGGAAAGCGGTCTGTTCCTTCGTCAACTGCACAAAGGTGGCGTAGCGGTCGCCGCCTATGGCGATTGCCTGCTGCTGGCGCATGGCAGAGAGAACCCCTGCGGACTGTCCGATGGCGGCAGTCATCATGGTGGAAAGAATCAACGCGATGAAAATTAGAAGAGAGGTCATTTTCTGCGCCAAAAGTTCTTTATATGCCAATCTGCGATAAGATTTCATTCTGCCGTCACCTCCGAAAGTACACCGTCCGTCATGACGACATGGCGTTCCGCCATCCGGGCAATCCGCTGGTCATGGGTGATAATCACCAGAGCTTTGCCAAACTCCCTGTGAACACTTTTCAGCAGCTCCATAACTTCGCCGCCGCTCTTCGTATCCAAATTTCCGGTAGGTTCATCCGCAAAAATCACATCCGGCCGGGCAATCAGGGCACGGGCAATGGCAACCCGCTGCTGTTGCCCACCGGACAGCTCACAGGGCAGATGCTCCAAACGGTCAGAAATCCCCAAAAGCTTTGTAATCCGCTCAAAATAGGCTTCATCAGGCTGCTTTTTGTCCAACAGCAGAGGCATAAGTATATTTTCCCGGGCAGTCAGAACCGGAAGTAGATGAAACTTCTGGAAAATAAATCCAATACGCCGCCTGCGGAAGTCAGAAAGCTCCCTGTCCGTAAGCCGGTAAATATTTTTGCTGTCATAGCTAAGACTGCCGGAAGTGGGACGGTCCAAACCAGACAACAGGTGCAGCAGTGTGCTTTTACCACTGCCGGAAGGCCCCATAATAGAAAGAAAATCCCCATCAGAAAGACTGAGACTGGCATGGCTTAAAGCCGTTACCCGGTTTTCACCGCTGCCGTAAATCTTGCATAAATCGTTCGCTTCGATTTTCATAGAAATTACACTCCTTTTGTAAATGAATAGTGTTTCAGGAGCAAAGAGCCTGCCGAAACATCGTAGATAAGGCATCCCTTATAACACCTGAAACTATAAGCCGAGTGTAACGCAGAAAACTCAAGAAAATCTCAAGATTTCAGAATTATTTTTTATAGAAACTTCGGAGCGGTAAAGGGGGGCAGTCGATAACTGATATTGGCAGATTGCACAAAAACAGCCCCCGCTTTGTGCAATCTGCCCCATATCCTTCCCACCCCCACTTGAATCCGCTTCAATATCACCCCCATAAAACAGTTCATCCCATTATATCAAACGCAGCCTCCGCCCGTGCCCCGGAGGACAGATTGCATAAAGTCAGGGAGCCCCCATGCTTGACACAGAGAATCTGGCTGCTGTAGAGCCCCATACCCAAATGCCCGGCAGCCTCCTCCGTTTTTCCAAAGGGTTTTGGCCCCCGGCGCAGCAGCTCTTCGGGAAAACCGGGACCGTCATCTGCTACAGACAGCCGAACAAATTCTTGGTGAAGCTCTAATGAAATGATGATTTCACTTTTGGCAAAACGGGCGGCGTTTCCCATAAGGTTTTCCGCCACAGTAAAAAATATACTGTCATCTAAACGGGCGGAGCCGCTACCGGAAACCGTCAGGGAAACCGGTATATTGGGACAGAGCAGATTTGCAGTTTCTTCTAACTTTCGACCAAGCAGGGAAATGGGAAACAGTTTTTTCTTCACGGGAATGTCCTCTAAGCGCTGGATATTTCCCATGGTTTCCACATATTGCTCAATACGCAGGGTGTAGTCGGAAAGCCGGATCAGTGCCTGATCATCGGGGACGCCTTTTTGCAGCAAAGCCACCGTTCCCTTCAGCACAGTGACAGGATTGCGCAAATCATGTGCAAAGGCAGCATTTAAACGTCTGCGCTCTTCCGCCTGCCGCCACAAGGTCTGGTTGTTTGCTAGAAGAGTTTTTCGCATGGTTTCAAAGGCGAGGCAGAGTTGCCCTAGTGTAATATCTTCCAAATAACTGGACTTTATTTTCGACTCATGATACAATGTTTACATCAAGCGATGGAGGTAT
>ERZ808024.187-NODE-187-length-45680-cov-10.073394_pt1 | contig 45680 bp, 42 predicted proteins | sample MGYA00380181_ERZ808024 | MGnify/ENA primary metagenome ERZ808024 (study PRJEB31490, sample SAMN06133413) | mouse gut metagenome | isolation source: Z2_1 | host: mice | place: China: Chengdu | collected 2015-05 ...
TACTGGTTTGACTCTTCAAAACCGCATAATCGCAGGTTTTTCAGGCATTTAACAGGCTTGAGTTTCACGGATTAAGGAATTATAATAATTTCCCGGCGTGTATTCCATCCGTTTTAAATCGTCCGCAATCACTTCCTTAGAAAAATTCCGCACGTCCTCCTTTGCGGCACAGAGATTCATGGTGTAGGGCGCATGTGCCACCAGTTTTCCAAAAGAATGCTCCTTTGCAAATTCCAAAAAACGTTCCACGTCCTCCGTGTCAATCTCCTTTGCCTTTCCTCCCCGGGGATTTCTGGTGAAAAAAGCGAAGGTATTGGCTCCTAACGAAACTGCCATTTTCCCCATGGCAAAGTAACCTTTCGATGAAGAAAGATGATTTCCTATTAACATAAAAAACAGCCTCTCTTTTCAAAAATTATTATTTGCCTGTTCGTCTCCCTCTACAATAGTTCCTGCACGGTAAGCCTGAAGCAGCGCCTCTAAATCTCTTATGGTTTCCTTTAACGCCCGTCCGTTGTCCGTGTCCGCCACTGTTTTCCGCTTTACCACATGCTCCACAAGAACGGTGTGGGACACGATATCACTGCCCTCCTGCACCGCCTTTTCCACCGATTCAAAGGGCTCATGGGCGGCAAGCACCAGACCAAAGGAATTGTAAATCAGGGTATAACCTGCAATACCTGTTTTCGACTGATACGCCTTGGAAAATCCGCCGTCGATAATCAGCAGCTTTCCGTTGCACCGCACCGGGGATTCTCCTTTTTTCGCCTCCACCGGAATATGACCGTTGATAATATGTGCCTCGGAACCCTCTAACCCAAACTCCGCCAGAATCCGGTTTACCACTTCCTCTTTTTCTAACAGCCGGTAATAAGGGTTTTTTATTTCCTCATGGGTCTTTTTGTCCGCAATGAAATACCGCTCAAAGGTGGTCATTTTTGCTTTGCCAAATACCGGGGAATTCTGGTTTTCCCAGATAAACCACAAAATATCCTGCCCTTTTTTCTTTTCCTTAGGGTCAATGGAATAATAGCCTTTCCTGGCATAACTCTCTAACACGTCATACAGCTCTTTTCCGGCATATTCCTTCCCATAGACATTGACCTTTGTAAAACTGCCGTCCTCATTCATGGGTACGCAGCCGTGATAGAGCAGATTCCCGTTGTATACTTTATACAGGCTGCCCTTGGCAAAGAGGAAACGCACATGCTTCTGGAGTTTCTCACAGTTAAGAAACGCCATGGTGAGCCGCTCCATCACATCCACCTCATCCGGTGACAGCGCATAAGGGTCCTCCCAGTCAATCGTCGGGAAATATGTGTCCTTCAGAGGATATTCCTCCCCCTCCACTTTGACCGTTCCCTTTTCAATATCAATTTTATCCAAAAGCAGACGGTGCTCCATCTGAAATTCCGGGTGGTTTTTGATAATCTGCCCCTCCAGCTTAAACTGAATAATAGTGATTGCCTTGTGCATTTTCTCATCTAAAAAGGCATCCCTCACATCATATTCCTCTTCCCGGTAATCCAGTTTAAAACAGCTACAGGCATCTTTGTCGTACTGCTTCATGGCAAACCGTGCTAAGGGCACCAGATTAATTCCGTAACCGTCTTCTAACAAATCCAGATTGCCGTATTTTGCAGAAATCCGGATCACATTGCAGATACATGCCGGATTTCCTGCTGCCGCTCCCATCCAGTACACATCATGGTTTCCCCACTGGATATCCACAGAATGATGTGCCATCAGCGTGTCCATCACAAGGTTCGGGTAGGGCCCTCTGTCAAAAATATCCCCAACCACGTGAAGGTGGTCTACCACCAGACGGCGAATCAGATTACAGAAAGCAATGACAAGCTCCGTTGCCCTTCCGGTGCGGATAACAGAATTTATGATTTCATTATAATATGCCTCCTGGTCGGAAATCTCCTGCCGTCCCGTCAAAAGCTCCTCTATCACATAGGCAAAATCCTTTGGCAGCGCCTTTCTCACCTTGGAACGGGTATATTTTGAGGATGCACTCTTGCAGATGCGGATTAGGCGGTACAGAGTGACCTTGTACCAGTCCTCCATATTTTCCTCTGTTTTCAAAACCTGCTCCATCATCTGTTCCGGATAATAAATCAGGGTGGCGATTGCCTTTTTCTCCGCTGCACTGATGGCGTTGCCGAACTCGTCCTCGATTTTCCGTTTGATTGCACCGGAGCCGTTTTTTAACACGTGCTGGAACTGGTCGTATTCCCCGTGGATATCGGTGATGAAATGCTCCGTGCCTTTGGGAAGACTTAAGATTGCCTGCAGGTTGATGATTTCGGTTGCGGCGGCGGCAACGGTGGGGTATTGTCTGGACAGGCTTTTCAGGTAGCGTAAATCTGTTTTTTCCATTGGTTCCTCCAAAATGGTATCTGGTTCACTGTTACTTATAGTTTGCTTACTTGCTATGAATTATCTTAACACATAGTACTTTTCTTTCGCAACTTAAGTTAATTTATTAACAAAAAAGACGCCCTAGTCTGACTGCACATGACTTTTGCGCAATGGACAATGATGGCTTTTATGACGTACACCTCTAATTTTACAATTTTTGCTCATTATAGTGTTTCATTCATGCTCCCTGTCCGGTACCCTTCTAAATCCATGGATACATAGGTGAAACCGTATTCTTTGAATTTCTCCACAATATCTTTCCGCACACCCGGCGGCATCAGATGCTCCATTTCCTCCGGAAGCACCTCAATGCGTGCCAGTTTCCCGTGAATCCTCACCCGGAACTGGCGGAAACCATATCCCGCTAAAAGCTGCTCCCCCTTGTCCACCATGGCAAGCTTTTCCTCTGTCAGTTCCTCGCCATAGACAAACCGGGAGGCAAGACAGGCAAACGAAGGCTTCTCCCAGGTAGGAAGGCGCATCTCTTTTGACAGTTCCCGGATTTCCGCCTTTGAAAGTTCCACCTTCCGCAGGGGGCTTAAGACTTCCAGTTCCTCCACCGCCTTAAGCCCCGGTCTGTAGTCCCCCATATCGTCCATATTAGAGCCTTCCGCCACAGAAAAAATCCCCTGCTCTGCCGCCTTTTTCTTTATCTCCGTAAAAATATGTTTTTTGCAGAGATAACAGCGGTTTTTTGGGTTTTCCGGGATTCCTTCCACTTCTAACACCTTCACCGGACAGATGATCTGGGAAATGCCCCGGCTTTTACAGAATGCCCTGGATTCTTCTGCCTCCCTTACAGGAAAAAAGACGGATTCCACCGTAATAGCAACCGCCCGCTCCCCTAAGACCTCATGGGCAACCTCTAAAAGAAAAGCGGAATCCACACCGCCGGAGAAAGCTACGGCAATACTGCCGAGCTTTCTTAAGTATTCCTTTAACGCTTCTTTTTTCTGATAAATCGTCGTTTCCATAACCTACCTTCTATATTACAACTGCTCTCAAAGCAGCCATTTTCTTAACCTGCCTTCTATGTTACAATTGTTATTTTCTTAACCTACTGTCTGTTGGCAATAGTTTCCTTAATTACATCACTCATATCATAAAATCCCGCCGGCTTGCCTGCTAAAAACTTCGCAGCCTCCACGGCGCCTTTGCCGAATACGCTTCTGGAATATGCAGTATGCTGGAAAGTAATCACCTCATCAAGCCCTGCGAAAATCACATCATGCTCCCCTACGATATTGCCACCCCGGACAGCGGAAATGCCAATCTCATATTTTTCTCTCTTTTTCCGCTCCTTGCTTCTGTCATAGGTGTACTCATAGGCATTTTCCAAGGCTTCATTCATAGAATCCGCCAGTGCCAGCGCCGTGCCGCTGGGAGCGTCTAACTTCTGGTTATGGTGCTTCTCTACAATTTCCATATCAAACCCCGCCGGGGCAAGAATTGTGGCAGCCTGTTTTAACAGCTCCATCAGGGTGTTAATCCCCAGTGACATATTGGCAGATTTCAGCACCGCCGTTTTCTCCGCCGCCTTGTGGGCGTGGGCAATCTGCTCCTCGGAAAGCCCTGTGGTGCAGAGAACTACCGGAATCTGTTTGTCCTCGCTGTATACTAGCAAATCGTCCACCGCCCCCGCATTAGAAAAATCAATAATCACATCTGCCTTTACATCGCAGAGGGAAATGTTAGGAAATACCGGATAATCATTTTTGATACCGTCATATAAATCAATTCCTGCCACAATTTCAATTCCGTCATCCTCTTTACAGATACCGGTAATCACCTGTCCCATTTTGCCGTTACAGCCGTTCATAATTGCCTTTATCATGTTGTTGTCCTCTCTTTGCTTTCCTTCATTCTATTCATTCAGATACGAAAAGTGCCAAAAGGCTCCCGTTTTTAAACATTCCCTTTTGGCACCTGAACCCCTATGTAAAGATTCTATCTTTCCGTCTGATTTTTGTCAATACAGCTAAGCCTGCACCTTTAACCCGTAATTCTTCATAGCCTCTGATAACTTCGCCGCATTTGCCTCCGTCATCTCCGTCAATGGAGAGCGCAGGGAGCCAACCTCCATACCCATGAGGTTTAACGCCTTCTTCACCGGAATCGGATTCACCTCGCTAAAGAGCGCATCCACTAACGGCTGTGCCTTTAACTGCATTTCCATCGCTTTTTTCGTATCGCCGTTAAAAAATGCCATACACATCTCATGGACATCCTTCGGCGCAATGTTAGACCATACGGAAATCACGCCCACTGCCCCGATTGCCATAAGGGGCACCACGATACTGTCCTCACCGGAGTAAAGGTCTAATTTTCCGTCCGTCAAATACATGGTTCTCGCCGCCTGCGCCACATTTCCTGTCGCCTCTTTGATTGCCACGATATTCTCCACATCATGGTAAAGCTTTGCAGCGGTCTCCGGCAGAATATTGCATCCGGTTCTGCCCGGTACATTGTACATGATAACCGGCAATTTTACAGAATTAGCAATCTGGGTGTAGTAATCAATGAGCCCGCCCTGAGTTGCTTTATTGTAATAAGGTGTCACCGCCAAAAGACCGTCCACCCCTGCGGCTTCCGCCTCTTTTGACAAATGCACTGCTTCTCTGGTACAGTTAGAACCTGTTCCTGCCACCACCGGGACACGATGCTTTGTAAATTCCACTGCCGCCTTAATTACCGCAGAATGTTCCTCTGTGGTCAGAGTAGAGCTTTCCCCTGTGGTTCCTGCAATAATGATACAGTCCGTTCCCTCTTTTATCTGGAACTCAATCAGCTCCTCTAATTTGTCATAATTGACTTCCTCATTGTTTTTCATCGGTGTAACAATCGCCACACCTGCACCCTTAAAAATAGACATTGCATTTCCTCCTAAAAATTGAATTGACCAAAGTGGACAAGCTCTCTGGCAACAGAAGTACGCTGTGCAATCGGGTTGCCGCCCCATGACCCCTGCGCCACTTCCGCAGCATATGACCGATACACAGAACTGCACAAAAAAACCGACTCACGGTGAGCCGGCTTATTATTTGAATCATTCTGTAATAAACTCCGATAGCTCCCCACCTTGTAAAAGATGACAGTCATAAAGTTCTTCACTTTATGCCCAAGGCATCTGTCCACAGAAAACAAACCCTTTCGGCGTGCTCCCCTTTTGCTTTTCGTCCCCTGTGTCTGCCACATCAAAAAAGCGACTCATGAAGTACGCGACCTCTATCTAACTTATGTATCTCTTTTCTAAGAGAATAGCACTATCTATCCTTACTGTCAATCCAATTCCTCTAAAAAATCCACTTTACTGACGGATACTTCGTAAGCCACCCTCTTTTCTGTCTCTGTCTCGGAAATTTTCTTTACATATTCCCGGCTCTGGATTCTGCCCCAGACCTGCACATGGCCACCCACATCAAAGCTTGAGGCAAACCTTGCATTCCTGCCCCAACAGATGCAGGGGATATAGTCTGATTTCCCATAGGAGCGGTTCACTGCAATGAGCAAATCAGCAATCTCCCGTCCCAAAGGCGTTTTCCGGTAAATGGGCTCCTTACAGATATATCCGTCTAAGAAAATCTGGTTGCTCTTTATATCCTCCGGCATTTCCTCTAAAAATTCAATTTCCCGGACGAACACCGACAGCACCAGCCGGTTCTTCTTTTCTTCATGTCGGTTAAAGGAGCGGAACTGCCCCGTCACATAAATACTCTGTCCAATAAAGTTTCCGCTTACATCAATGAGGCGCTCGGAAATCATCAAAGGTATGTAGTCCATATAGTTGCTCAGGCGGTTCACTGCTACGTCCACCATATAGAAGCCCTCTCCGTATACCTCGTGACTGAAGCGGAAATCCGAAACGATTTCTCCTACTATTGATACCTGGTTGTTTTCAAAAATTTTATCTGCCATGAATTTTTCTCCCTTCCTCTGCCGCAAGATTATCTTTGTTTTTATTTTTCCTGTATTTTTGTTGCGGTCTTGCCTGACACAATAGTTTTACCATAAAAGAGTTGCTGGATTTTCGTGTAACGTGTCGATAACAAAATCATTGTGTTGAAAGTTTTTGTCGTATTTTCTATTGCGTAATCTGTGAAATGTGATAAAATAGTTTCGGCGTTGCCGAACGCAGCTTAATGATATATTTCGCACAGGAAAGAGAGATTTTGTATATGAAAATGAAACGTGAAGACGTCCGCAATATTGCCATCATCGCCCATGTTGACCATGGCAAGACTACTTTGGTGGACGAACTGTTAAAACAAAGCGGGGTATTCCGTGAAAATCAGGAAGTCCAGGAGCGTGTCATGGACTCCAATGATATTGAAAGGGAGCGTGGAATCACCATTCTCTCTAAAAACACTGCCATCACCTATAACGGTGTGAAAATCAATGTCATCGACACTCCGGGCCATGCAGATTTCGGCGGCGAGGTAGAACGTGTCCTTAAGATGGTAAACGGCGTTATCCTTGTGGTAGATGCCTTTGAAGGCGTTATGCCTCAGACAAAATTCGTTTTGATGAAGGCATTAGAGCTTTCCCTGCCTGTTATCGTATGTTTAAATAAAGTAGACCGCCCGGAGGCGCGCCCCAATGCTGTTGTGGACGAAGTGTTGGAATTATTCATGGATTTAGACGCTTCCGACGAGCAGTTAGACTGTCCGTTCCTCTTCGCTTCTGCAAGGGAGGGCTACGCTGTACGGGAAATCCATGACTTAGTCAACAACCGCAAAGATATGACGCCGCTGTTCGAGACGATTATTGATTACATTCCCGCACCGGAGGGCGACCCGGATGCAAATACCCAGGTTTTAATCAGTACCATCGACTACAACGAGTACGTGGGACGTATCGGTATCGGTAAAGTAGACAACGGTTTCTTAAAAGTAAATCAGGAAGCCGTGGTAGTCAACCACCACGAGCCGGACAAATGCCAGAAAGTCCGCATTACCAAGCTCTATGAGTTTGACGGTTTAAATAAAGTAGAAGTAAATGAAGCCAAAATAGGTTCCATCGTGGCAATCTCCGGTATTGCAGATATCCACATCGGAGATACCATCTGCGCTCTGGAAAATCCAGTGGCAATTCCTTTCCAGAAGATTTCCGAGCCTACCCTTTCCATGAATTTCATCGTAAACGACAGTCCTCTTGCGGGACAGGAAGGTAAATTCGTTACCTCACGCCATATCAGAGACCGTCTGTTTAAAGAGTTAAACACCGACGTTTCTCTCCGTGTGGAGGAGACCGACAGCCCGGATTCCTATAAAGTATCCGGTCGTGGAGAGCTTCATTTATCCGTTTTAATCGAAAATATGCGCCGTGAGGGTTATGAATTTGCTGTCAGCAAGGCAGAGGTACTCTACCATACCGATGAGAACGGCAAAAAATTAGAGCCGATGGAAATCGCCTATGTGGATGTCCCCGATGAATTTACCGGCTCTGTCATTGAAAAATTAAGCCAGAGAAAAGGGGAAATGACCAACATGAAGCCTCTCACCGGCGGCTACACCCGTCTGGAATTTAACATTCCTTCCCGTGGTCTAATCGGTTACCGTGGGGAATTCATGACAGACACCAAGGGAAACGGTATTATCAACACCATTTTCAACGGCTACGCTCCTTACCGTGGAGAAATCGCTTACCGTAAACTTGGCTCCCTCATCGCTTTTGAAAGCGGCGAGTCCGTCACCTACGGTCTGTTCTCCGCCCAGGACCGTGGTACTTTGTTCATCGGACCGGGGCAGAAGGTTTATGCCGGAATGGTCATCGGTTCCTGCTCAAGAGCCGAGGACATCGAGTTGAACGTATGTAAGAAGAAACATCTGACCAATACCCGTTCTTCCTCTGCAGACGAAGCCCTGACCTTAGTTCCGCCAAAGGTGCTCAGCTTAGAGCAGGCATTGGATTTCATTGATGTGGACGAGCTTTTAGAAGTTACACCCGAAAGCCTCCGTATCCGGAAACGTATCTTAGACCCCACCTTAAGAAAACGTGCGGGAATGAAAAAATAAACATAACAATTAAGAAGCTGTCGGGAAGGTCTTCCCGGCAGCTTCTTATTGTTTATTTGAAATATTTTACATTCCCTCCTGATAAAACGCCATACCGTTTTTCCCGGAATTTTTCACGGTATACATCGCCTTATCCACAGAGGAAATCAGCTCCGTACTATTGTACCCGTCTTGGGGATACATCGCCATTCCTATGCTAGAATGAAGATACTTCTCTCCCCCTGCAATCCGGTAAGGTTTTCGGAAAGTCTCCCGAATTGCTTTTGCATAATTTTCTACAATCTCCGGTCTGTCATCCACCACAATGGCAACAAATTCATCTCCTGCTAAACGGTAAACCTGCATTTTTTCATCCACAAGTTTCTTAGAACGCCCTGCTAATTCCCTTAACACCATATCCCCTTCATTGTGACCGTAGGTGTCGTTAATATGTTTGAAATTATCTAAATCATACATAATCAGACCGAATTTCTTGTGCTCAGCAATGTGCTGCTCCACATCCTCCATAAAGCTCCTGCGGTTCAAAAGAGTGGTCAGCACATCATAACGGGAGGTATACTGCAATTTCGCATTCGCCTTACTGATTGCTTCATTCATCTTCTTTTTGCGCCGATTGTCCACCGTTAAGCCAACAATCAGAAACAGCAAAATGCAGACTGTTACCACAGAAACCTGCACCACAGATTTATGCTGCTCAAAAAATGTTTCCTTATGGTTAATAATCTCCATATCCCTCGGCAGATCGGCCGCCTTAATATTAAAACGCTTCATCACATTTTCATCAAAACAGAATGCTCTCGGCGAATCGGAACGCAGCGTAAGCTCCGCCGGATTGGTTCCATTGATGATCTGCTGCGCCATATCTGCCGCAATCGCCCCCATCTGCCTATGTGATACCATCTCGCCGCCTAATAATCCGTTTCCCATGCCAATGGAGATAACGGAAAAAGTGGGAATCTTCGCATTGCTGCTAATCATCTGCGCCGACTCCGCTGCGGTGTAAGTATTGCCATCACCGTCCTCGCTGCACATAATGTAAACCAAGATACTTTCTTTTCCAAGTTCCGAAACCTGATGTATCAATTCCTCCTTGGAAAGCTGTGAGGCATTGATTTCCTTAAATTCCAGCTCCGGAAACTGGCTGCTGTACTTGTAAAATTCTATCCGTTCTCCGTCACCTGTCACCGTATTGTCTAAAATCCCCACTACCTGAGTTGCCTCCGGAAACAAATCCATTGCCAGCTGCAGCGTATTTTTATAGGAAAGGCTTTCGATTACACCGCAGATAAGCGGATCTTCGCTGGCTGTCTCCGCCGTCCCTGCGTTATTGATTCCCTCAAAAATAACGGGAATCTCAGGAAATAGTTCCTGACGATATTTCAATGCAAAATTTAATGCCGCATCATCTCCCACGATCACCACGTCATAGGCAGAAGACATCTGCAAAAAATACTTCAGCCTCTCATAAAACAGCCTCTCGCTTTCCTCGGTATTTACGTTTCTGGTATCCATAAATTGATAATCCACAACGACTTCGTGCCCCAGCGTCTGTCGGATTCCTTCCATCTGCTGGGGCACCGTCTCCCAGGCATAGGAATAAGAGCTGATAAATAATACCCTCCCCTCCTGCTGCTTTGCCGCTTCCACGCTGTATCTTCTTCCAAAAAATAGAACAAGGAAAAGTAATACAGTTATTACCCATTTCCTCTTTGTCATCTCCGTACCCTTTTAACTTTCTGCAATCTGCTTCATTTGCTTTAAATCTGCCAATAATTCTTTTGAATATTCCTCTGCCTCCCGGTATAGCTGTTCTGCTTTGGTATAATCCTCATTCATTAATGCTTTTATTACATCTGCGCCATATCCGTGAAACTTTTTATGCTTCGCCGCTAACGGATCCCAAACGGGACGCAGTTCCGGTGTCTTTGGCGTCATGGCATTATAAAAATGCCCGAAGCCGCATTTTGACGAATCCAACTGTAACGGCAGCACCATATGCTCCGATACCATGTTCTTTAACCCATCAAGCCAGTTCTGGTGGGCTGTAATCGCTTTTTCTATATACTTTGCAAATTCCGTACGCTCTAACCGGAAAAACGGGTCGTCCGTCATCTTACCTAAAACTTTCGCCGCTCCATCCAGTTCCTTTTCAATCTCCTCCACCGGAGTGATGGACTTTCGCAGCTCCTTGCTGATATCCCGCATTTCCCCTGCGTTTTCCGTCAACTGCTCACACTGCTGCCTAATCTGGAAGGTCTGACTCTCCATCTCCACCATGGAGCTGCTGATCTCCTCACTGACTGCCGCTAAGGAACTGACGGATTCATTGACCTTTGACACATGCTCCTGGTTCTCATGATTAAGCTCCCATACATTGCCGATACGCTCCGTAATATCCCCCAGTGCCCGGATGGTGTTTGCAGCGCTGTCCACGCTCTTCTGGGATGCCGTTTTGATTTCCGTTACAAACTGTCCCATATTTCCTGTCAGCTTCTGGGTTTCCTCCGCCAATCCGCGTATCTCATCCGCCACAACCGCAAAGCCCTTGCCCGCTTCTCCGGCCCGCGCCGCCTCAATGGACGCATTCAATGCCAGAAGGTTGGTCTGGGAGGAAATGGCGTTGATTCCCGCAATAACCTCGTTCATCCGCTGAATCACACCCTGCAGTACATCCATATCCTTGTGCATTTCCTCAGAAATGCTGATTGCCTGACCGGAAAGCTCCTTGATTGCCGTCAGTTCTCCCTGGCCCTCTTCTATTTTTTTGTAAACGGCATCCGTCTCACTGGAAGCCTCAATAATCGTCTTCGTCAAATCCTCATGCTGGGAATTTACCTGCTCTGCCGCCTCGGAAGTCTCTGCCGCCGCCTCAAAAATAATCTCACTGGAATCCGCCACGCCATGGGAGACAGAAAGCATTCCTTCTACATAGTGCCGCAGCGTCAAATCCAACGCACTTATCTGCATCACGGCGCTGATATCCTTTTCTAACGCCTCCTCAAACTGTTTTCTGCCGCCGGACAGCCTCCGGTAAATCTCACCCAACTCAGGCGCTGCAGAATAATCTGCTTCACGGAACTCTGAAACTGCTTTAATTAAATTATCTTTTTTCTTTCCTAATGTCATCATTTCATCACTCTTCTCTCGTATTTTTTCTCTATTAATATTTTCCGTCCTATCTATTAAAAAGTCAACTTCTTTTACATTTTTTGCTATTTTTTTCGGTTTTTGTTTTTTCCTGCTTTTCCGGTCTGCTCTCTTTGTCCGATGCTGCCGTATCTTTCATATCGAGAGTCCGCTTCCATTCTTTCGTCCCCTCCACCTTCTTTACCTCCGACCGGTTTTTGTACAGAAACCGGGTCAGGTTATAACAGTCCACCCAGATTTCGTTCCCCTCCGCCCTTCTTTTTTCATCAAAAATCAGTTCCAGCCCGTAGTGCAGATGTACCTGGTCGATATTGTTCACATTTTCCTTCGTACTGTATCCCGTATGTCCCATATAGCCGATAACCTGCCCTGCCGTCACGGTGCCACCCTCCTTCAGTTCTTCGCAGTAGGGATAATTCTGGCGGAGATGGGCATAATAATAGTAGCGTTTTCCGTCAAAGCTTCGAATGCCGATGCGCCAACCGCCATACTGGTTCCAGCCTAATGCCTCTACGGTGCCGGATTCTATGGCGATGATGGGTGTACCTACCTGCCCCATCATGTCATGCCCCAGATGCTGCCTTCTGTACCCATAGCTTCTCGACACCCCGAAATCATCATAATCGCTGTAGGGAAACCCCTTTGCAATGGGAGAAAAGGCCTTCAGCCCATACTTTTTTACATATTTTCCCCCCTCCTTCTCCTGTATCTCATATTCCCCCACAAAGCCCCCAAGCACCGCCTGATACGCCTCATGATAATAAGGGTAGTATTCTAACCCCTTCACTGCCTCCTCCATGGTAGTCTCTTTCTTTTCCAGCTTCTCCGCTATCTCTTTCATATCGGAAACGGCATTCACCCCAAACTCCCCGCCGCTTTTCGCCGCCACATAGGCAAGCAGCTCAATCCAATCAAGGTGAACCTCTGTTCCGTAGGTTTCCACATCATATTCATAGGCCTTGCAGAGCGCCTCATAGGATACCTTAAAATCCACCCACTTAATAGCGCCCTCCGCCGTAGTCTCCACCGTCTCTTTCTTCCAAAGTCCTGTATGGTCGAAAAAAATCATTCCCACCACCAGCAGAAGCACCCCCTCCAACATAATCGCAGCTTTTATCCTGTCACAACGTTTTTTTCTTCTATCCGATAATTCCTGCATGGTTTCCTGATTTCTAACATTTTTCTTTTCATTATATGAAAAAAGAGAAAAGACTATTAATCTTTTCCCTCTCTCTGCCTGCATTCCCGGCAGGTCCCATATAAAATAGAATTTTTACACTGAAGCAAAAAACCGTGGTCCCTGCGGATATGTTCTGCAATCTCTTCCATGAATGCGCATTCTAAATGAATGATCCTGCCGCATTCCATGCATTTTAAATGTAAATGCTCCTCGCAGCGGTGCCCTAATTCCACATACTGGTATCCCGCCTGGCTGCCTTTCTCCGCCACATATTTCATGACGGTTCCCTCTCTCTCAAGCTTATCTAAATAGCGGTAAATCGTTGTGATATTGACCTCGCTGTCCTGCTCCTTTAAATAAGCACTGATTTCCGCCGCCGTCACGGTCCGCTCGCTGCTCTGTTTTAAAAAATCCAGAATTTTTTTCCGGCTGACCGTAGCATAACCGTTTCCTGCCATCGTCTCACACCTTCTTTAAAAAGTTATTCCTATCCATTCTATCACAACACCCCAGAAAACGCCAATGCCGTAGAGAGCCGCAATAATACCGGCATTCTGTTTCCGGTCACGGTTTAACCGCAGCAGCACTAAAATTCCCACTCCCGCATTGACTAAAAGCCCTGACATCATCTCCCCTGCGCCGATAATTCCGTCTAAATATAGCTGCGTAATTACCACGGAGGAGGCACAGTTTGGTACCAGCCCCACCAGCGCCGCTACCAACTCGCCAACCACCGGAACACCGACAAAAAGGCTCTCTAAGGTGTCGCTGCCGATGATACCAATCATCAAATTCAATACCAGAGAAATCAGGAGAATATAAAACAGAATTTTTACCGTATGCTTTACCGCAGATTTTAAAATCCCGTCCTCACATCTGCAATGCTCTTCCTCACAGACCACATGGATATCCATCTCTTCTTCCCGGCGTTTTAACAGCTTCACGTAAAAAAATTCTACCGCCATACCGGAAATTATGGCAATCACCGCCTTCGCCGCCAGGATTTTTGCCATCACAGGCATCGGAACCGCCTCGGAAATCATAATCGGCAGCATCTCGTCTGAGGTGGAAAGAAAAACCGCCAGCAGCGTCCCCACCGTAATCACCCTGCCTGCATACAGGCTGGAGGCAGCGGTGGAAAAACCGCACTGGGGTACAATTCCTAAAAGTCCTCCCCACAGCGGGCCGAATTGCCCCGCATGGCGGATACGCTCCCTCGCCTTATTGCCTGTGTTATGCTCTAAAAACTCCATCAAAAGGTAGGTGAAAAATAAAAAAGGTAAAATTTTTATGCTGTCTAAGACTGTATCGAAAAGAATATCTGCCATTGCCGTCCTCCATTTGCACATCGCTTGCATTTGCAACTTATTTGCAAATTGTATTATAGTAGTTTTTGGATTATTGTCAAGCATTTATCATTGATTTTTCACATTTTTTCTATATAATAACCCTTATATAACACTTAAGAAAAATTGAAAAGAGGAAAAAGATGAGAAAAAAATTACTCTGGGTTTTATTTGCCCTGACCCCCTTTACCCTGGCTGCCTGCGGTTCTTCTGACGGCGATGGCGCTGCCTATTCCGACGAAGCCTACGGAGCAGTCACCCTATGCGGCTACAAAAATCTGTCCGCCGAAAAAAGTATCTATACTGTCACCGACCAGGATGTTCAGTCAGAAATCGAGACGATGTTATACGACTATGCAGAATATAACGAATCCGACGGTCCCTCCGAAAACGGCGACAGCATTACCGCTGACTTAACCGCTGAAAAAGACGGCGAAACGCTCTTTTCCTATACCGGAGACGACAGCTACGAAATTTATCTCGGTTCCGAGGAGTTCGGCAGTGAATTTGACGAGAAATTAACGGGTGTCTCTGTAGGGGACGAGCTTTCCTTCCCTGTCACCTACGACGCGGATTTCTATCTCGCCGACCTTGCCGGCGGCGACGTTACTTACACCGTCACTGTCCTTGGCATTACCAAAGAGACGATACCGGAATTAACCGACGATTTTATCACAGATACCTTAGGCTATGAGTCAAAGGATGCCTTAGAAAAGGAAATTCGTGCTGATTTAGAGAGTGCTAACGAAGCCAGCAGCACCTATGAGCTTCGGGAGAACCTGTTACAGCAGGTCATTGACGGTTCTACCTTTGACAGCTATTCCCAGAATTTATATGACAGCTATGCCGCCGGGGTGGAAGCTAACTATGAGAGCTATGCGGAAATGTTCGGCTGCGAGAGTGTGGAGGAAGTCTATGATTTATTTGAAATAACCGAGGAAGATTTGGAAAAAGAAATTATCACTCAGGTGTACCGCACCATTATCGTCCACGCCATCTCGGACGCTGAAAAATTAGAGCTGTCCGACAAGGATTACCAGGAGGGCTTAGAACGCTACACGGAAGAAATCGGCTATGAGAGCACAGACCAGCTACTGGCAGACTATGACGAGGATTCTCTGCGGGAATGGATTTTAGAGGATATGGTTTTAGATTTCCTGGAGAAAAATGCTGTCATTACCGAGACGGAAGCTGTTCCTGAAACAGAAGGTGTGTTTGAGCCGGAGGTTCTTTTTAATACGGAGTCGGTTCCTGACGCAGAAACACTTCTTGATACGGAAACACTCTGATTCAATCGAGTAGCGAAGCTTTATCTTCCCCTACTGTCGCGCCGGGCATCCGTCAGCCTGCTGACACCTTTCATTGGATGCCCGTGTGCATATAGCAGGGCCGGTGCAACTATTGCAGCAGCCCTTTATTTCATCCTCAAACCCTGTAAATATCCTTTTTCCACATACACTTCCCTGATTTTCCGGTTCAACTCCTCCTGCTCTTCAAACTCCCCGCCAAAATGTACGCCATCTGAAAACTGTTCTGACGGATAAAATGCCATATTGCAAAAATATTCCGTAAAATAAGACTCAAGCCCCCGCTGTTTTACGGACTGCTCTAAAAGCCGTGCCTGGCTGCGGCGGTCTTCTTCCTCTGCAAACACGGTAGGCAGCAGATAAAATGATACTCCTGCCTTCTCACAAAGTGCTGCAATTTCCGGCAGATACTGCGCTGTTATTTCTGAAATTTTTCCGTTGGTTTCCTCCGCGCTTTTCACGGTTCCTGTATCTTTCAGATAATTTAAGTACAGCTTACGATTCACCGAAGAATCCCCCACCAGCCGGATAACCGGCTTCTGCACAAACAATACGCCGTAGAGTTCCTGCATCTGCTGCCTGGTCTCTTCCTTAAATTCCGGCAGCAATCCTGCATTTCCAAAAGGTATCATCACATACTGATAGCCGTATTCCACATCCAGCTCTGCCTGCAGCGCATCCATTCCCACAAACAGATATACCTCTTCTGTCTCCTCATGCTGTTCCAAAAATTCTTTGATAAGCACATACTCTCCCGCTATGGTAACAGCACGGTTATTTCCTGCAAAACAATACTCCGGATTTTCCCCTGATAGTCCGTCAAAAAGCTGCTTGCAGACACTGTCTCCTATTACCAGCTTTGTGGCAGCAGACTGCGCTTTTACTCTCTCAACCGCCTCATCCACCTCCATTTTCGCCACCGGGTAATCGCTGCTTTTCGTCACTGCCGCAAGCCAGCCCCGAAAAGGCGGCTTCGCAGACAAAATATCTAACAGCAGCAGCATCGTTAAAAACAGGCAGAGAAACAGCGCCATTTTTCTCACAAATTTTTTCATACCCTTAATTCACCCCTAAAACTGAAAATAGATAAAAGAAGCTGCCGCCCTTCCATAATTTTGTATTAGAAACAATACAAAAACCGTCAGTATCAAAAGATATCCGCTCCACCGCCAAACTACAGGAAACTTTTCCACCTGTTCCCGCAGCCGGTATCCACGCTCATGCAGCACATCCACTGCAATCAATACCAGTATCGCAATCACCAGTTCCAGCAACTGCATTCCCTCTAATCCCAAGGAAAAAATATTACGGTTCAGATAGGGATGAAACAGGTTTTCAAGTCCGTGCCTTACCATGAAAACTCCATAACCAAGGCTCGGAGCACGAAAGAACAGCCAGGCAAAGTCACAAAAAAGAAACGTCACTAAAATCCGTAAAAACCTGCTCACGGGATGGTTTCTTTCCAAAGAAATTTTTTCTCCCAGCCTCTCCCTAAAAGGTTTCGTCACACCGCCTGCTATCTGATAAGCACCGTGCAACGCCCCCCAGAACACATAATTCCAGCTTGCGCCGTGCCACAAGCCGCTGATTAGAAATGTAATCATCAAATTGCGGTAAGTAGCCGCTTTTCCTCTGCGGCTGCCTCCTAAAGGAATATAAAGGTAATCCCGGAACCACCCCGATAAGCTGATATGCCACCTTCGCCAAAATTCCCTGACGCTCTCCGCTAAATAGGGTTGTCTGAAATTATCCCTCAACCGGATACCCAATACCTGTGCTGCTCCGATGGCAATATGGCTGTAACCGCCGAAATCACAATAAATCTGTATTCCGAATAGAATTGTGGCAAAAACAATCATTCCCGCAGAATAGTTCTCATACTGCTCATAAACGGTATTTACCATGATTGCCGCCTGGTCCGCAATCCAGATTTTTTCAAAAAAACCCCACAGCATCAAAAGCAGCCCATTTTTTGCCATATCATAGTCAAAGGGCTTCGGCGTTTCCAGTTGCTTTAATAAATTACCGCTCCTCTCAATCGGTCCCGCCACCAACTGGGGGAAAAACGAAATAAAGAGAGCATACCGCAGAAAACTTTTCTCTGCTTTTGTTTCCCTGCGGTACACATCCACCAGATATCCCACTGCCTGAAAGGTATAAAAGGAAATTCCCACCGGAAGCAGCAGAGATACACCGCTCCACTCTAAACTGATTCCGGCAATTTTTAATATCCTGCTAATGCTTCCCATGGCAAAATCCAGATATTTAAATACAAACAGCAGCAGAAATACCACTGTCACACAAATACCAAGGCACCATGCCCGCTTCTTTCCCTGTTCCGGCACGTGCGTCTCGTCTAAAGCTCCTATCATTCTGCCTCCAAGGTAGCTTAAGAACGTCACTCCGAAAATCAGCAGGGCATACGCCGCATTCCAACTCATATAAAAATAATAGCTCGCCAAAAGCAGCCACATCTGTTTTACTTTTTGCGGCAGGAGAAAGTAAATGCCCACTACAATGGGAAAAAAAATTAAAAAAGGAATGGAATTAAAAAGCATGATTCTCTCCTTAAAAGATACCGGAACTTAAAGCTTCTTAATACGCTCTAGCGCTGCCACGGTATTCTCGTAGGTTCCGAATGCCGTCAGCCTGAAATACCCCTCTCCGTTTGGTCCGAATCCGGAGCCCGGCGTACCTACCACATTGGCATTTTCCAGCAGATAGTCAAAAAACTCCCAGGAAGTCATTTTGTCCGGTGTCTTTAACCAGATATAAGGCGCATTGACACCTCCGAATACCGTATAGCCCGCCTCGTTTAAGCCCGCCTTGATGGTGGCTGCATTTTTCATGTAATAACCAACCTGCTCTTTTAACTGTGCCTTTCCGGCTTCAGAATAAACTGCCTCTCCGGCACGCTGTACAATGTATGGTGCACCGTTGAATTTTGTCCCGTGACGTCTTGCCCACATGCTGTTTAAGGAAACGTCACCACATTTTAACTCCTTGGGGACAACCGTATAGCCCAGACGCACCCCGGTAAATCCGGCATTTTTAGAAAAGCTCCTTAACTCGATGGCACAGGTTTTTGCTCCCTCGCATTCATAAATGGAATGCGCCACATCACTCTCAGAAATATATGCCTCATATGCCGCGTCATAGATAATGACTGCTCCCACCTTGTTGGCATAATCCACCCAGGTCTGTAACTGGGCTTTTGTAACGGTGGTTCCAGTAGGGTTATTCGGCAGGCATAAGTAAATGATGTCCGGTGTCTCCTTCGGAAACTCCGGCACGAAATTATTTTCCATGGTGCAGGGCATGTAAATCACATCGCTCCACATCTCCGTTGCCGCATCATAAGTTCCGGTTCTTCCCGCCATAACATTGGAATCCACATAAACCGGATAAACCGGGTCGCAGACAGCAATCTTATTGTCAACGCCGAAAATCTCCTGGATATTTGCAGAATCGCTCTTTGCCCCGTCGGAAACAAAAATCTCATCTGTGGAAATATCGCAGCCCCTTGCCTCATAGTCGTTTTTCACAATGGCACTTCTCAGGAAATCATACCCTAAATCCGGTGCATAGCCGTGGAAGGTCTCCGCCTTTCCCATCTCATCCACTGCCTTGTGCATTGCCTCGATAATCGCCGGGGCGATGGGCTGGGTCACATCACCGATTCCCAGACGGATCATCTGCCTGTCAGGATTGGCTGTGGAATAGGCATTCACTTTTTTTGCAATGGTGCTGAAAAGATAGCTGCCCGGTAATTTCTGATAATTTTCATTAATTTTAAACATGGCTTTCTCCTTACTATTCTGTATTCTTTCTAATCCACGCTGTTTTCGGGTTTTCCCTGTAGCAGCGCTATGGTTTTGATTTGTAATTCAGTATATCATTGCAGGAGCCGGGCTGCAAGTATTTTTTGTTTACCTGGAACCAAAATTTTTTTCAATAAAAGCCGGTACCCATACAAAAACCCGGCTGCTAAGCAGCCGGGCTCTCCTTGTCATGTAAGCAAACTTAAAATCATCTGGGCGGTTTCCATCAGCCCCGTTCCATTATCCATGCTTCGTTTCTGCATATAGCGGTGCGCTTCCTCTTCTGTCAGGTTATTCCGTTCCATCAGGAGAAGCTTCGCCTCACGAATCAGCTCCATTTCCTCCTCGGAACGTTCCTTGGGTTTATTCTTTGCCTTCTTTCGCCTGCGGGTAATGGTATATTCCATCATCTCCACTGTCTGCAGCAGCTCATTTATCTTTAATGGCGTACTTAAACACACAAGATTCTCAATATCACGCTCCCCGCAGTTCATGGGAGAAGCCACTAACAGCATTTCAAACTGGGGCGGCAGATACTCATGCAGCTCGGTATACATCATATCCACAAAACGGCAGCCGCACACGATAATGCCCCCGCCTAACTCATTGGCACTTTGCAGGGCCTGCGCTCCGGTGGTACAGACCGCACATACGCAATGACCGTTCTGCATTAGTATCTTTTTTATGTTTTTTGCAGTTTCCTGTTTCGGAAACGCAACGATTAAGCCGGTCAAAATGTTTTCCCTGTTTAAATTTTATAGAGATAATTGTCAATCTCCCAGCTTGTCACCTGGGAACGGTAATCTGCCCATTCTGCCCGCTTCGCCTCTATATATTTTTCCGTGATATGCTTACCTAACACTTCTTTTAAATATTCGTCCTGTTCAAAGGCATCTAACGCTTCTCCTAAATCCGCCGGGAGTTCTTGGATTCCAAGCTCATGCTTCTGGGACAGGCGCATTTCATAGACATTTTCCGTGATGGCTGCCGGAGGCTCAATCTGGTTGCGGATACCGTCTAAGCCTGCCTGCAGGCATACCGCTAAGGTCAGGTACGGATTTGCCGCAGAATCCGGGCTGCGCAGCTCCACACGGGTTCCCTCTCCCCTTGTCACCGGAATGCGGATTAAAGGACTTCTGTTTGTGAGGGACCATGCAATATAAATGGGCGCTTCATAGCCCGGAACCAGACGTTTATAAGAATTAATCAGCGGGTTGGTAATCACTGTCATTCCCTTCATATGCCGGATAATTCCACCGATGAACCAGAACGCCTCCCTGCTTAACCCCAGCTCTCCATTTGGGTCGTCAAAAATATTTTTGCCGTTCTTAGACAGGGACATATTTACGTGCATACCGGAGCCGTTGACCCCGGTTTTCGGCTTCGGCATAAAGCTGGCAAACATGCCGTGGCGCTTGGCAATCGTCTTTACCGCCAGTTTAAAGGTCATAATGTTATCCGCCGTCTTTACCGCCTCATCATAGCGAAAATCAATCTCGTGCTGTGCCGGAGCCACCTCGTGGTGGGAGGCCTCAATTTCAAAGCCCATATCCTCTAAGGTCAGCACCATATCCCGTCTGGCATTCTCCCCTAAATCAACCGGTCCTAAATCAAAATATCCCGCTCTCTCTTTACTGATGGTAGTGGGCTGTCCATCCTCATCCTGGTTGAACAGGAAAAATTCACATTCCGGCCCCACATCAAAACGGTAGCCCATCTCCGCCGCATTCGCCACCGCTTTCTTTAGCAGGTAACGGGGGTCGCCCTGGAAAGGCTTCCGCTCGGAGGTGTAAATATCGCAGATAATTCTTGCCACCTTTCCCTGCTGGGGTCTCCATGGGAAAATCACAAAGGTGTCTAAATCGGGGTACAAATACATGTCTGATTCCTCGATTCGCACAAAGCCCTCAATGGAGGAACCGTCAAACATACAGTTGTTGTCTAAGGCCTTCTCTAACTGGCTAGAAGTAATCGCCACATTTTTTAAAGTGCCGAACATATCCGTAAACTGCAGACGGATAAACTCCACATCCTCTTCCTCTACCATGCGAATAATATCCTGTTTTGTGTACTTGCTCATATTCTCTCATCACTCCTTATCGATATAATCTCGTGTACTGTACCGTTGATATTTGGTAAAACTACGCAGGATATTCGTTCATATGCAAGGCGGATTTTTGACGGCGTAGCGGTGGCTACGGCTAGAAAATCCAACGTCGCAGATGGACGAATAGACAAGTAGGTTTGCCTAATTGTCAACGGTACAGTACGCGAGCACTTTTTCATAAGCCATGGAGCCGCCGAATAAATCCAAGGCGCTTCCGATGGTTACATGTAATCTGTTTTTCCCAAGGCGCTTTAACTGCTCTAAATCAGCAAAGCCTGCCACGCCTCCTGCATAGGTGATGGGGATTTTTCCCCAGTTTCCGAGGAAGCCCGCCAGCTCCGCCTCAATGCCGGAGACTTTCCCCTCCACGTCCACTGCATGGATTAAGAACTCATCACAGTATCCCGACAGTTCCTCTAACAGTTCTTCCCGGATAACTTCCTCCGTAAACTTCTGCCAGCGGTCTGTCACTATGTAGTAAGCCCCGTTTTTCTTCCGGCAGCTTAAATCCAGCACCAGATGTTCCTTCCCCACCGCCTGCTCTATCTTATGTAAATTTTCATAATCTATTCTTCCCTCCCGAAACACGTAGGAGGTGACAATCACATGGCTTGCTCCCGCCTCTAAAAACTCCGCCGCATTCTCAGCCGTAATGCCGCCGCCAATCTGCAGCCCTTTCGGATATGCCGCCAAAGCCTCTAACGCCTGCTGCTTTGTGGCAGCATAATACTCGCTTCCCACCGGATTCAGCAGAATGATATGACCACCCCGAATCCCTTCTTTTTGGTAGAGCTTTGCATAAAATGCCGCATCCTGCTCCGAAACGAAATTTTCTTTCGCAAGGCTACCTGCATCTTTTAGCGTTCCCCCCACAATCTGTTTTACCTTGCCGTTATGAATATCTATACAGGGCCTAAATTCCATCTTTTTCCTCCTAAAAGGTATAAAATGGGCGACGTACCCTCTTGTCAGGACCCCGTCGCCCGCTGTCATCATAACACAAATTCTTTCATTTGTGAATATCCATTTTATAAGCTTTTTCGAATCCGTAACAGTTCAGCCTTCCCTGTGCCTTGGGGTCTGATAGCGGTTCTTCCGGTTCAGAACTCCAAGGCACAGGGAAGGCTGAACTATTACATTTTTTATCAATACAGACTTATAGCACATTGACATCCTTATTTTTTTTTGCTATCATACAGAAATTAACAACATTTTTACAAAATCAATAAATATAAGAAGAAAGTGAGGAAAAACAAATGGGAACAATTATCGGTGAAGGAATTACTTTTGATGACGTATTACTGGTTCCCCAGTATTCGGAAGTAACTCCGAACATGATTAATTTAACGACACACCTTACCAAAAAGGTTGTCCTGAACATTCCTATGATGAGTGCTGCTATGGATACCGTTACAGAGCACAGAATGGCCATCGCCATGGCAAGACAAGGTGGTATCGGTATTATTCACAAAAATATGTCTATTCAAGCCCAGGCAGACGAGGTCGATAAGGTAAAACGTTCAGAGAACGGTGTCATTACCGATCCATTTTTCCTTTCTCCAAACCATACATTACAAGACGCAGAAGATTTGATGCGCAAATTCCGTATCTCCGGTGTTCCAATTTGTGAAGGCGGAAAACTGGTAGGTATCATTACAAACCGTGATTTAAAATTCGAAACAGATTTCACAAAAAAAATCAGCGAAAGCATGACCTCCGAGAATCTTATTACTGCTCCCGAAGGCATTACCTTAGAAGAGGCAAAACAAATTCTTGCAAAAGCCAGAAAAGAAAAGCTTCCGATTGTGGACAGTGAGTTCCATTTAAAAGGTTTAATCACTATCAAGGACATTGAAAAACAGATTAAATACCCGCTTTCCGCAAAGGATTCCCAGGGACGTCTGCTCTGCGGCGCCGGTGTCGGCATTACCGGAAATATGATGGAGCGTGTGGAGGCTTTAGTGAAAGCCCACGTGGACGTTATCGTTGTGGACTCCGCCCACGGCCATTCCAAAAACATTTTAGACGCAGTGGCGAAAATCAAGGCTGCTTACCCGGATTTACAGGTGATTGCCGGAAACGTGGCAACCGGTGACGCTACCCGTGACTTAATCAAAGCAGGCGCTGACGCTGTAAAGGTCGGCATCGGACCCGGATCCATCTGTACCACCCGTGTGGTTGCAGGTATCGGTGTTCCCCAGATTACCGCTATCATGGACTGCTACAATGTGGCAAAGGAATTCGGCATTCCTGTTATCGCCGACGGCGGTATCAAGTACTCCGGAGATATGACAAAGGCATTGGCTGCCGGAGCTAACGTATGTATGATGGGAAGTATTTTCGCCGGATGTGATGAAGCTCCGGGAACCTTTGAATTATACCAGGGAAGAAAATACAAGGTATACCGCGGCATGGGCTCTCTTGCCGCCATGGAAAACGGCAGCAAGGACCGCTACTTCCAGGAGGGTGCTAAGAAATTAGTTCCGGAAGGCGTTGAGGGACGTGTAGCTTACAAGGGAACCGTAGAGGACACTGTATTCCAGTTAGTCGGCGGTATCCGTTCCGGTATGGGCTACTGCGGATGTCCTACCATCGAGGATTTAAAAACAAAGAGCAAATTTGTCAAGATTTCTGCTGCTGCTCTCCGTGAAAGTCATCCCCATGACATTCATATTACAAAAGAAGCTCCAAACTATAGTATTGACGAATAATCATTTTTCCTATATAATAATAAGCAATTTAGCATTCCGGCACTGTTACAGTGCCGGAAAATATTATATTTAGTTGAGGTGAACATATTTGGACGCAGGTGCCATATCCCAGATTATCTTTTTGATAGTCTTAATTTTTCTTTCTGCATTTTTCTCTTCTGCAGAAACAGCTCTGACCACAGTAAACAAAATTCGTATCCGGACCCTTGCCGAAGACGGCGATAAACGGGCAGAACGGGTACTCCGCATTACGGATGATTCCGGTAAAATGCTCAGTGCCATTTTGATTGGAAATAACATCGTCAATCTTTCTGCTTCTTCCATCGCAACCTCCCTGGCAATTAAATTGTGGGGCAGCGTAGGGGCAGGAATTGCAACAGGAGTTTTGACGGTTCTAATTTTAATTTTCGGCGAAATTTCCCCTAAGACATTAGCAACAATCCATTCAGAAAAACTTGCTCTGCACTACTCCGGCATCATTGCATTTCTAATGAAAATTCTTACTCCGGTTATCTTTTTGATTAACAACCTGTCCTTAGGTTTCCTGCGTTTGCTGCGGGTGAACCCGGGCGACGGCAATCAGCAGATGACAGAGGAAGAACTCCGTACTATTGTGGATGTCAGCAAGGAAAGCGGCGTTATCGAATCCGACGAGCATGAAATGATTAACAATCTTTTTGATTTCGGCGATTCTCAGGCAAAGGAAGTCATGATTCCCCGAATCGATATGACCTTTGTCCAGGTGGACAGCACTTATGACGAACTAATCGAGCTTTATAAAAAAGACAAGTTTACAAGACTTCCTGTGTACGAGGAATCCATTGATGATGTCATCGGTATTGTAAATATGAAAGACTTACTCCTGTGCACGGACAAAGAGCATTTTTCCGTTCGGGATATCATGCGGGAGCCCTATTTTACCTATGAGCACAAAAATACTGCCGAACTGTTGATTGAGCTGAGGAAATCTTCCATTTCCCTTGCCATCGTCCTTGACGAATACGGCGTTACCGCCGGTCTTATCACCCTCGAAGATTTGTTAGAGGAAATCGTAGGCGAAATCCGGGACGAATACGACGAGGACGAGGAAGACCCTGTCGTACAGTTAAATGAGCGGGAATTTATTGTGCAGGGTTCCGCTAACTTAAACGATATCTGCGAGGATTTGGACTTAGACTTCACCTCCGAGGATTATGACACCATCGGCGGTTATCTCATCGGGCTGTTAGACCATCTTCCCGAAAAAAATGAGGTCATCATTACCGATGATAATGTATTGCTTCGTGTGGAACAGATGGACAAGAACCGGATTGAAAAAATCTACATAAAAAAACCGGAGGTTTCCACGGAGACTGGTGGTTCTGAAGAATAAAGAGCTGGCAACAGCTCTTTTTTCTTTGCAGAAAATTCCGTTATCTCCAGGCTGCGTAATACACAATATCCTGCTGCACCGGCACGGAAAAATCCGCCATGTAATCGCTGCTGTCCCTCCAGCCGTCAAATGACGCTCCCTGTTTTACCGGGTCCGCCGGAGCCGGTACCGTGTCTCCCTCGTACAGAAAGCAGCATTTATAACAAGCTCCTCCGTTTTCCATAGCTTCCTTTGACATATAAAATGTTACAGTCACTTCTTTTATCTCCGGCACTTCTAACTGATTTAAAATAACAACACGTTCCTCCTGCACCGTTCCTGTTTTTCCGTTGGGATGCTTCCATAGTTCTGTCACCTTCATTGCCAGAAGCCCCTGTTCCACATCCGTTTTTCCCATCTCCACGGTAATATCCGCCATCGCATCCATCCTTTCTGTAAGCTGTTTTATCACTTCCGCCTCCAATCTTTGCCTGCTGTCATACTCCGGGCTGCTCCCCATACGCTCTGCGGTTTCCTCTGCAACAGAGGACAAATTACTTTTCAGCTCCATGCTCCGGTTCATTCTTCCTGTTATCGTCAATAAAATCAACAGCAAAAGAACCCCTAAAGACACATTTACCATCATTGTCACTACGTTTTTCACCCCGTCACCCCGCTTAAATCACCGGCAGCTTTATCTGCACTGTAGTTTTTCTGTTTCCGTCATCCCTGCCGGAAACCTCCACCACATAGATACCGCTCTCTTCAAAAATAATCTCTCCGGAAGCTGACAGGGATGCCGTAATATCCCTGCCGGAAGGATTTTCCACACGAAGGATTCGAACGGGCAGATTTCTCCCGTCATAAGCCTCCGCTCTGATATAATCGGTGAGCACAACGCTCCCCGCAGAAAACCCTGTCCTTCCCTCTAAGAAAATCCGAGGCGCTGCCTTTCCGTTTTCTGTTTCTAATGTTCCAAAGCCCCCATCCTGCTGTACCACCTCCTGTCCCGTATCCAAATGGGCCCCTGCAATCTGAAATGCGCCGCGGTTCCCCTCTTCGTCCGCAATTCCAACAAACAGAATAACCAGCAACGCCGCCACCACTGCTGCACTAAGCAGAAATTTTCCATAAATATTTATCATTCTCTGCATATATTCCTTCCCCCTTCCACATTAACCGCAGATACTTTGCAAAAATAGCAACACCAGCTCATAAATGATTCCTCCGCTTTTTATCCAGCTTGCAACTACCAGAAAAAGCATAACTCCCGCCGCACCGCTTAAAATGCCTGTCCCAAAATGTTCTAAGATTTCCTCCATCATTTCTCTCCTTATTTTCCTGCCTTAAAATGACGCTGCATAGTCCAACAGTTTTGCAAACATTAAAATCACACTGCCGCCCGCTAACAGCTCCAATAACGCTTCTCCCGCCTCCGCAATCACCGTCTCCATATTCTCCACCTGCCTTCCTGCTTTACAATTCCACAAGCTCTTCCCCGGATTTCAAACTTATCATCCCATGCTTACCTGTCCTTTCTATCTCGCAATTCCTCGGGTTGTTTTTCTCTGGGAAATCCCCAGCACCGGAAACTTGTAGGAATACGATAAAATTACTTCCGCCGTCTGCACTTCGTGATTGACATCTGCCGCATTTCTTACCTCAAGCTCATAGCCTGCGTCAGTAGCCTGCCGGATACAGGCGGCGATGACATTGGGGTTAAAATTACTGTTTTCAATCTCCGAAATCACATCTGCCTTATATTCCTTTGCCGCCGCCACCTGGCTGCCGACCGTAACCGCCCCAATACAGATACCTATATTTATCAACAGCACCAGCAATGTGCCGAATGCACTTACAATATGCTTCATAGCGCACCTCCCATACCGCCTAACATCCGGAACATATAGAGCATTCCCACCGTCAGATCAATCAGTAATTTTACAGTGGCTGCAATCACCGGGTAGGCAAAAATCATTTTCATCTGAAAGGAAATATTTCTGTTCCTGATTTCATCTGCCTTTGCCTGCATTTCACTGACCCGCTTCATCAGTTCGTGAATCTGTATTTGGGCATTCCCGGTTCCCGACTCGGAAATGGCATGAAGCATTTTCATGCAGCTTGACGCCTCGGGAATATCAAATTCTTTACAGAAATCCGTATAGGACCCCAGTCGCTCCGGTTCTGCCTGCAGGCGCTCCATCAACTTTTCCAGCTCCGGCTTTAAAACCTTTGGGGCAGACGGAATAGATTTTCCGATAGAAACCTGCACATTATTGCCCTGAAGCAGCAGCGCAATCTCCATCAGCCATTGGGGAAAGGCAAGATAAAGCGCTTCTGTCACATCCTTTTTCGCCAATCCATAGCCCGTCTTATGCTGCAACAGTAAAAAACAGCTGATTCCCACGAATAAAATTCCAAGCCATTCTTTGTGAAAAAAGAAACATACTGCCGCTCCTGTTAAAAAAGGCGCGGCCCAGAGCAGGCTTTTCCGTTTTTCCCGCCGCCCGTCATATTCCATAATCATCCGGTAGCTTTCCATGATATATTTTTCTTCTCTTCCCCCCTCTTCCCTCAGCCAGTTCCGGTTAAGGCTTCTCGTACTTTTGGCAAAAACAAACAGGGAAAACAGAATAAAGAAAAGAGAAGAATATTGAATAACAGGCACCCGGAATATCTCAAAGGGAGCTGCCGCTGTCACAAATAGACCTTTCATGGCGTCTAACACATACAACGCCACTGCACAGAGCATCGTTGCCACCACAATGGATATGATATTATCCCTGTAGCTGGTTTTCTTATCCCTCTGCAGCTGATACCCCCGCCGTTTCCAGAGTTCTAAATCTTCCAACAGAAGCAGAACAGACTGCTCCGTCTCCCCGCCATAGGTTTCTGCGCTGACCAGCAATTCATGTACCATCCTGATCTTTGTACAGCTATAGGCATGTTCAATGATACACAGCGCCTCCTTTAAAATGCCTCCCTCCCTATTCGTCTCTCCTCTCTCTATGTACCGGACAGCTTCCTGTATCACCTGCCTCATCTGTCCGTCCTCAAACAGCTCTCTAGTCTCCTTTAATGCAATGAGAATCTTTTCTGACTTTTGGAAGGAATACAGCATTTGCTCCATATAGGTTGCCGCATCGGAAAAACGCTTCTGCTCGAACATCTTTAAAAACACATCCAGTACCAGCACCGGAAGCAGAAAAACCATGGCTGCCATAATCACTGCCAAAAAGCCCGCCTGAAGCTGAAAGACAAATCCCACAATCCCCATGCCAAGAAGTGCTCCGACGGTAAGGGCCGCCTGGGATTTCCAGGTCCAGTGGTATCCGTAACGGTGCACCTCCTTCTCCAGATTTTTAGGATTTAACAGCTTTAGCTTTTCTTTCACTTACTTTCCCTCCTCCCGATAACGCTGCAGATTGGAGCTGTCAAAGGGCTTTTTCATCCCTGCGTCCCGCAGTTTTCGCAAAATATCCTCCGGCAGCTCCTCCGATACCAGCTCTCCGTCCTTCATCAGCATATAAATTTTATTCTCTTCTCCCTCCCTTGCATAGAAACACAGCTGGTCCATATACCGTCCTATGGTGCCGTCCGGCAATTTTCTCCGCCGTACCAGAATCCCCACATTGACATAGCGGTAAATCCTGTTTTCCATGCGGTCTGCATCCTTTACATTTCCCATCATATTTTGTATCCGGTCCGGCAGTTTCCTCAAATCATCTAAATGTATGGTGGTAAAGCCGTTCACCCCGGTACTCCACTGTTCTAGCAGGGATGTCACCTCCACGGAGCGCGCCTCCGACAGCATTAACCACTTGGGATTCTGCCTCAGGCACGCCTTGATAGCATCCGTATAGGTAAATCCCGGCGAAATGCGAAGCTCCACCGCATCTGCTCCCGGATTGATATCTGCATAATGGATTTCTAAGGAATCCTCGATGGTAATCACCCGCTCCTCCTTTGGAATAAACTGCATGAAAAACTTTGCACACTCGGTTTTTCCTGCTCCCGGCTCTCCCCCGAACACAAAATTCATTTTCGCCTGCACACAGTTCACCAGCAGGCAGAGCACCTTTTCCGGGCAGAAACCACCTGTAATCATGCTGTCTATGGTATTGCGAATAATCGCCGGAGACTTCCTGATACAGACAGAAATCCCCGTCATCGCCACAGAATCGTGAAGAATACTGATACGCAGCTCTTTAGTATCCGCCTCTAAAATCTTATTGGCATTATTAAACTGCTTATTGATACAATTCGAAATGTTATGGGTAAAGGCAGAAAGAAAGCTCTCCGTTACTTCCTCCTTTGCCCGGTATCTCCCCTTTTTCAGATGGGTAATCCACAGTTCCTTTCCGTTGTAATCCACATCTGTCACTTCCGGTATCTGCAAATAATTCCAGAAAACACCAAACTGCTCTTCGCTTGGCGTAAACATCAAATCTTCCATTTTCCCTCCTAATACACATCTCCCCCGGCTTACCGGGACTGTTGTTCCGGTGTCCTGCCCGGTTGCTGACGGGCAGGACACCGGCTTCTAATAACCGGGCTTATCTACGGTGTCGGCGCCCCGCCGCCTAAGCTGCTCATATTTCCGAAAAATCCCGTCAGTGCGTTTTTAAACTCTCCTGCCACATATCCGTCTGAGGACAATGCCGCCACGATAATTGCACCTAACGCCAGCAGTACAATCACTGCCAGAATCGCATTTCCATAATGTTTCATTACCTGTTCCATAAATGATTACCTCCCGTATTCTGATGATTTTCTTTGGTTTCCAGCTTTTTTTGAAGCAGAAATGAGCTGTGCTCTAACTCTTCAAAAAAGCAGCGGTTATGTTCTGCCCCTTCTCCCCGGTAATATCTCTGTATAAACCGCGCTGCCTTTCCCCGTTCAAAGGCATAGGCATACTCATTGTTATAGGGAATCCAACCCATGTTTTCTTCTTCGATGCGATAAAAATTCCTCAGGCAGGACTTTATCTTTGTCTTTTCCCCGTGGTAATTTCCCACCAGAAAAAAGGGGCTCTCCCCTCCCGGCGTTTTCCAGAGAAGATACTGTTCTAAATCCTTCTGTTCCGGGTTGATATGAAGCACCCGGATATCCGCCTCCTGCCAATATTTTTTTGCCCGTCTGGTCTTTCCTTCCCCGCAGTCAAGAAATAAAAGCTGCTGGTCAGAACTTCCCCTCCAGAGGATGTAACGTTTCTCCCGCCGCTCTGCAAGCACCGCCCACACAGGCTTTTGCAACGCTGCCATCCATGCCAGGGAAAACATATTTGCGGTATTTCCTTCTATTTCCCCGCAAAATGCAATTTTTATAGACATACCGCCTCCTTCTCTTATCAGAGCCGGTTTTGCGCACACCAAAAAGACCTTTGGTTTCCTTATGCTGTTTTGTTCTGGTGATTATTTTGAATCATAGAATTGCCAGGAACGCTCTGTCCCTATATGCACCAAACCTAAACTCTGTTTCCTACAATCAATCAAAGCTTTCTGTCTGGTTCACAAATTTGATAAAAAAGATATTAGTATAATACATCAGTTTCCTAATCTTGTAAATACCCATTTTTAACTTTTCTTTTTCTCCTATATCATATATAATAAATTTGTCCAAATAAACAACTTTTCTATTCCAATAGATTTTTAAAATAGGAGGATTTATGCGTAATTTTATTATTACTACCGATTCTACCGCTGATTTATCTCCGGAGTATGTGGAAAAACATCAGCTTCGCATTATGTCACTGCCCTATACCATTGACGGCACTACCTATACCTGGGAAAATCCTATGCCGGTCAAAGAATTTTACGATAAAATGCGGAATGGCTCCCTGCCCACCACTTCTCAGGTAAATCCGCAGGAGGCATCTGCTTTATTCGACGATATTTTAAAGGAACAGGATGTGGATATTCTCCATATTGCCTTTTCCTCCGGTATGAGCGGCAGCTGCAGCAACTGCCATCTTGCCGCAGCCGAAATGGAAGAAAAATACCCGGGACGCCGTGTGGTTATCGTGGATTCCTTAGCTGCCACCTTAGGGGAGGGGCTTTTCGTACACAGGGCAGTCACTATGAAAGAAGCGGGAAAATCCTTTGATGAGACTGTCTCCTGGTTGGAGGAAAACAAGCTGCATTTAGTCCACAATTTCACGGTGGACGACCTTTTCCATCTCCACCGGGGCGGGCGTCTGTCAAAAACGGCTGCCGTTCTGGGTACTATGATTAACTTAAAGCCTGTACTGCACGTAGATGACGAGGGACATCTGGTTATGCTGAGCAAAGTCCGGGGACGAAAGAAATCTTTAATCGGTCTTGTGGACTGTATGGAAAAACAGATTGGTTCCTGGAAAGACAAAAATGACGTGGTCTTCATCAGCCATGGCGACTGCGAACAGGATGCCCGGTTTGTGGCGGATTTGATTAAAGAGCGGTTAGGTCTTGAAAGTTTCGTCATTGACTATATCGGACCCACCATCGGCGCCCATTCGGGCCCCGGTACGGTGGCACTGTTCTACATGGGTGATTACCGCTAAGCCCGCCTTGAACATAGAGTGGAAAAGCCCGTTTCCACTCTATAAAATAAAACCGGAAAGATTTCCGCTCTGTCTCAATACAGAATTGGAAATCTTTCCGGTTTTTTATTATCTATACATTAATTTCAGCTTTCACACCCAGGATATCCTTATTTGCCTCCAAAATCGGATTTACAACCTCCGCTAAGAACTTATCCACCTGAATGGGGGCACGTCCCACATACTTCGAAGGCTCCATAGTTGCCTGCAATTCCTCTAAGGTAAGGTTAAATTCTTTATCTGCCGCAATCAGCTCCAACAGATTATTGTCTTTTCCCTCTTCCTTTACCGTCTTTCCCGCCTGCATGGACAGGGTACGGATTTTCTCATGGAGCTCCTGACGGTTTCCACCGTTCTTTACCGCATCCATCATGATATTTTCTGTCGCCATAAACGGAAGCTCCGCCATCATATGCTTTGTAATAACCTTATCATATACCACAAGACCGTCTACCACGTTTAAGCAAAGGTCTAAGATACCGTCAACGGCAAGGAACCCTTCCGGAATGGAAAGCCTCTTATTTGCCGAGTCATCTAAGGTTCTCTCAAACCACTGGGTAGCAGAGGTAATCGCCGGATTTAAGGCATCAATCATCACGTAGCGGGATAAGGACGCAATACGCTCGGAACGCATGGGATTTCTCTTATATGCCATGGCAGAAGAACCAATCTGATTTTTCTCAAAGGGCTCTTCCACCTCTTTTAAATGCTGCAGCAAACGGATATCGTTGGACATCTTGTGGGCGCTGGCTGCAATTCCCGCTAAAATATTGGCAACTCTGGTATCCACTTTTCTGGAATAGGTCTGTCCGGAAACGGCGTAACACTGCTCAAAGCCCATTTTCTCCGCAATCATCGGGTCAATCCTGTCAATGGTCTCCTGGTCGCCGTTAAACAGCTCCAAAAAACTCGCCTGGGTTCCCGTGGTTCCTTTAGAGCCTAATAATTTCAGGCTGCCCATCACATAGTCTAAATCCTCTAAATCCATGATAAATTCCTGTGCCCAGAGGGTTGCCCTCTTACCGACAGTAGTAGGCTGCGCCGGCTGGAAATGGGTAAATGCCAGAGTCGGCAGATTTTTGTAGGTATCTGCAAATTTTGCCAGCTCCCCAATGACATTCACTAATTTCGTGCGCACCAGCTTTAACGCCTCACGCATAACGATAATATCTGTATTATCCCCCACATAGCAGGAGGTTGCCCCAAGATGGATAATGCCTGCCGCCTTCGGACACTGCTGTCCGTAAGCATATACATGGCTCATCACATCATGGCGCACCAGCTTCTCCCGCTCTCTTGCCACCTCGTAATTGATGTCCTCAGCATGAGCCTTTAACTCGTCAATCTGCTCCTGGGAAATGACAGGCTTTCCGTTCTCAGAAAGCCCTAACTCCATCTCTACCTCAGCTAAGGCAATCCACAGCTTTCTCCAGGTCTTAAACTTCATATCCTGGGAAAAAATGTACTGCATTTCCTTGCTGGCATACCGCTCTGACAGCGGGCTTGTATATCTATCTGTACTCATATCGTTCTCCTTTTATTTAGCAGCCTGCGTGCAGCGGACAGTTCGAAATCGCAGATTTCTCACTGTTCGTTGCCAATGCAAGGTTAGAAGTACTTAGATATGGTATTTTCATATCTTAGTACTTCTCCTTGCTATGTTATCGTTCAAAATCTCCGCGGATATCTTCCTTCGGCGGCTCCATGGGATAGATTCCGGTAAAGCATCCTTTACAGATGTTCAGCCCTCCCACCATTTCCTCTAGGCGGTCAATTCCAAGATATCCCAAGGAATCCGCTCCGATAATATCCCGAATCTCATCAATGGAATGCTTATAGGCAATCAACTGCTCCCGCTCCGGAATATCCGTTCCGAAATAGCAGGGCCATAAGAACGGCGGAGAGCTGATACGGACATGCACCTCCGTTGCTCCTGCATCACGAAGCAGTTTGATAGTAGGATTAGAAGTAGTTCCCCGGACAATGGAGTCATCAATCATAATGACACGCTTGCCCCACACTGCCTCCTTTAAAACATTCAGCTTCACCCGGACACCAGACTCCCTGCTGCTCTGCTTTGGTTTAATAAAGGTTCTTCCCACATAGCTGTTTTTCACAAAGGCTGTTCCGTAAGGAATCCCGGACTGTAAGGAATATCCTAAGGCTGCTGCATTGCCGGACTCCGGCACGCCCACTACCAAATCCGCCTCCACCGGAGAGTCCATGGCCAAAAACCTTCCCGCCTGGATTCTTGACGCATAGACGCTGACATTGTCAATGTGGCTGTCCGGTCTTGCAAAATAAATATATTCAAAAATACATCTTGCCTCCTGCTGTTTCGGAAGCGCCATGGATAAATCGGACCAAATCCCGCCCTCCGGCGTAATGGTGACAATCTCCCCCGGAAGCACGTCTCTGACAAACTCCGCCCCCACCGTGTCAAGGGCACATGTTTCCGAGGCAATGATATAGGCATTGTCTCTTTTTCCGATACAAAGAGGTTTAAAACCGAAGGGATCCCTTGCGCCGATTAATTTCCGCGGGCTCATAACCACTAAAGAATATGCCCCCTTAATCTTTTTACACGCTCTGCTGACCGCCTCTTCTACCGTTTTGGAATTTAAACGCTCCCTTGCAATGTGGTAAGCAATCACCTCGGAGTCAATGGTGGTCTGGAAAATCGCTCCGGTGTACTCTAAATCCTTCCGCAGCTCCGTGGCATTAATCAGGTTTCCGTTGTGGGCAAGGGCTAAGGTTCCTTTGACATAGTTTAATACCAAAGGCTGTGCGTTTTCACGGGTGGAGGCCCCTGCGGTGGAATACCGCACATGTCCCACGCCAATGTCTCCGTGCATGGGTTCTAAATTTTCCTGGGTAAACACCTCATTCACCAGTCCCATTCCCTTATAGGAAGTTACTTTTCCTTTGGGCCCGTTGGTTTCGCTAACTGCAATACCGCAGCTCTCCTGTCCCCGGTGCTGCAGGGCAAACAGTCCGTAATAAATCGTGGATGCAACATCTTTTCCGTCAAAATCATACATTCCAAAAACGCCGCATTCCTCATGCAGTTCATCCGCATGTATTCCGTTTTCACGGAAATCCGCATCCCCGAAGGATGCAGGTTCTTTCCATTCCTTGTTATTCATAAATGCAGGTTCTCCCTATGCAAATTTCTTGCCTGTCAAAAGTGCAAATGCTTCTTCGTATTTCTCTACCGTCTTTGTAATAACTTCTTCCGGAAGTAAGTAATCGCTGTCCGGATTTGCCTTTAACCAGTCTCTTACAAACTGCTTATCGAAGGAAGGCTGGGATTTTCCTGCCTCATATCCTTCCAACGGCCAGAATCTGGAGCTGTCCGGTGTCAGCATTTCATCACCTAACACTACGTTTCCGTTTTCGTCTAAACCGAACTCAAACTTGGTATCTGCGATAATAATGCCTTTGCTCAACGCATATTCTGCACATTTCTTATATAATGCAACGGTATATTCTTTAATCTTCTCCGCGTACTCTGTTCCTTTGCCCGGATAAATCTTCTCTAAGATTTCCACGCTTCTCTCAAAGGAAATATTCTCATCATGTAATCCGATTTCAGCTTTCGTACTTGGTGTGTAAATCGGCTCCGGCAATTTATCGGACTCTACTAATCCCTCCGGAAGTTTAATACCGCAGACGGTACCGTTTTCCTTGTAACTCTCCCAACCGCTTCCGGTGATATAACCGCGGACGATACACTCAATAGGAAGCATCTCTAATTTTTTACACATCATGCTGTTTCCGTCAAATCTCTCCTGTCGGAAAAACTCCGGCATGTCCTTTACATCTACGGAAATCATGTGGTTTGGTACAATATCTTTTGTGAAATCAAACCAGAATTTAGACATCTGAGTCAAAATCGCACCCTTTTTGGTAATCTTATTTTTCAAAATATGGTCAAAAGCAGAAATTCTGTCTGTCGCAACAATAATCATGCTCTGCCCATTATCGTATACTTCACGTACTTTGCCTTCTTTTACCGGCGAAAATGCTTGTGTTCCCATGCTTTTTTATCCTCTTTTCCGGTGTAAACACACCAATTTGTCTAATTCTACTGTTACTTCAAAATTATAATACAGCGGCTTTTAGAAAGTCAATGTTTTTACCCGTTTCGCCGCAAAATGACCTATAGAAAAATAAGTTTTTTTTATTAGTATTTTTGTACATTTTATTTATCTCATTAGTTTTACTTATAAAATCATTTAAGCTTTCTAATTCAAAAAATTTCCATTTAGGATACAACGTACTTTAGTACCAGAGTATAATGACAGACCAAAAAAAGCAGTATGTGCCTTTTTTACACATACTGCCTTTTTACTTTATGTCTATTTCTTAATTAACAAGGATTTTCCGGTCATCTCTTTGGGCTGCTCCATTCCCATCAGTTCTATCATGGTAGGAATAATATCCGCAAGGCATCCGTCCTCTTTCAAACCGTATACCGGATCTGCATTGATTAAGATAAACGGCACCGGATTTGTGGTATGGGCGGTAAACGGGTCGCCTGTCTCATAGTCCACTAACTGCTCTGCGTTTCCGTGGTCTGCACATAAAAACATCTGACCGTCCACTTCCTTTAACGCTGCAACCGCTTTTCCCACACAGGTATCCACCGTCTCAACGGCTTTCTTTGCCGCCTCTAAGATACCGGTATGTCCCACCATATCCGGGTTTGCAAAGTTAATGATAATCACATCATATTTCCGGGAACGAATCGCCTCGCAAAGCTTGTCGCAAACCTCCGGCGCACTCATTTCCGGCTGTAAATCATAGGTAGCAACCTTCGGGGATTTTACTAAGATACGGTCCTCTCCCTCGTTTGGCTCCTCCACACCGCCGTTGAAGAAGAAAGTAACATGGGCATATTTCTCCGTCTCGGCAATTCTCGCCTGGGTCTTTCCGTGGGCTGCCAAATATTCACCGAAGGTATTTTTCAGCTCTACCTTCTTGAAGGCAATCTCTTTATTCGGAATGGTCACATCATACTCGGTAAAGCAGATATAGGTCACATCTTTTCTTTCCCCTCTGTCAAATCCGTCAAACTCATCTGCACAAAATGCTCTGGTAATCTCACGGGCACGGTCCGGGCGGAAGTTAAAGAAGATAACGGTATCTTTATCTTTAATGGTGGCAATTGGCGCACCGTTCTCTGTAATTGCAGTCGGAACAAAGAACTCGTCTGTCACGTCCTTTGCGTAGGAGGCATCCATGGCTGCCACTGCACTCTCAGCAGTCTCGCCCTCACCCTTGGTCAGGACATTGTAAGCTTTCTCCACACGGTCCCAGCGGTTGTCACGGTCCATTACATAGTAACGGCCTGAGATAGAAGCGATTTTACCGACGCCGATTTCTTTCATTTTTGCCTCTAGTTCCTCCACAAAGCCTTTTCCGGAGGTAGGTGCGGTGTCACGCCCGTCTAAGAAACAGTGCACGTAAACATTCTCAATACCCTCTCTTTTTGCCAACTCTAATAAGCCGTAGAGATGGGTGTTGTGGCTGTGCACGCCTCCGTTCGAGAGCAGTCCGTAAAAATGTAAGTCAGAATTGTTTTTCTTTACATTTTCAATACCTGCTAACAGCGCTTCATTTTTAAAGAAATCGCCATCGTCGATTTCCTTGGTGATTCTGGTAAGCTCCTGGTAAACAATTCTTCCTGCACCCATGTTTAAATGGCCTACCTCAGAGTTTCCCATCTGTCCGTCCGGCAGACCCACGGCAAGACCGCTGGCATATCCCTTTACATAAGGATAATCCTTCATTAAGCCGTCAATGTTGGGGGTGTTTGCCTGTGCTACGGCATTCCCCTCTGTTTTCTCATTCAATCCGAATCCGTCTAAAATCATTAATACGGTAGGTTTTTTACTCATTTCTTCCTCACTTTCCGCCGTTTTCACGGTCTTTTCCTTAAATTTCCAACAATATCAATGGCATTCCCTTCATTATCCATATAGCCTCTCAGCTCTGTCGTGCAGATATCCGCATCTAACATCAACTGCACATCTTCCTCTGTTTCGGCGTATTTATCATAAACATTACCCTCCGGGTCTATCCACACATCGGAGGATATCGCCGCTAGATAACGGTTAAATTCTTCTTTTTCCGCCTCATCCGTAATCAGGCTTGTGGTTAAATCTTTCTGTATACAGGGCTGGTACCTAAGCCGCAGGGAACCGTCCTCTCCAATGATAACCTGCGCCACCGTGGTATAGAGCACCGAATCGGAAAACCAGAAATTTCCAAGGCTGTAGGCTACCGGAACGCCTTTCACGTAACCTGCCCCCTGAAGCCTGTGGGGGTGTCCGCCGATAATCACATCTGCTCCCGCCTCCGCAAATTTTTCTGCCAGATATCTCTGGGAAGTGTCCGGGTAAAGGGCTCCCTCCGTCCCCCAGTGTACCACGGCGATCACATAATCACTGTGCTCCTTTGCCTCCTGAATCACAGAGACAAACCGCCGGGGATTTAAGGTCTTTAAGACACCGTTCCGGGTATCCGACGCCTCCCTGGTATACTGGATAGAGCGCTCGATTTCCGTAGCGCTGACTAAGGCGATTTTTCTCCCGTTTGCCACAAAATAAAGGATTTTACAAGCCTCTTCTATGTTTTCTCCTGCCCCGGAATAAGGAATCCTATTCTCCCTTAAATGTGCCAGCGTATCGGAAAGACCTTTTTCCCCGTAATCAAACACATGGTTATTCGCCAGCGTCACCGCATCCGCCCCAAATGCAGAAAGCAGCTTTGCCATTTCCGGCCGGGCACGGAACACATAGTCCTTGCCCCAGAGCGCCTCCCTGCTTTCGGTATAGGTAAACTCATTGTTCATCACCATGATGTCTGACTGGTTCATAAGTTCTAACAGCTCTTCGGAAAAACAGCCGTAAATCCCATCCGGCTGCGCCTTCATATATTCCGTGGTGCACCAGTCCTCCGCAAAATTAAAATCTCCGGTAAAACTGATGACCGTCTCTTGTTCTGCTGCACATTCTTTCCAGTAAACATTTTCCAGCTGATAACTGTAAAAGCCTGTATCCCGGCAAAACTTCAGCCAGAGCACATGGATGGTTTCCCCTGTCGCCTCATACCAGCCTTCGGCAGCTAACTCTCCGTCTAACACCCTGCCTGCCAACGCAAAGATAGTTTCCTCGCCATAATTAGCCCCAAGCCACATCAGAAACGCCTCATCCAACACATATCCCGCTATAAATTCCTTTGTTGCACCTCTTAAAATAACATCAAATGCCTCTGATAAATCCGTAAATTCTGCCGCTTCTTCCCTCATTTGTGTCTGTGCTGCCTCCACCTGTTGTCCCATTTCCGGACACCCCAAAAAAGCAAGCAGCATGAGTGCACCCATTCTGCACTTTTTGTTCATAAAATCCTCTCAGTGGAAAAAGGGAACCCTCTAAAAGGTTCCCTTCGGATGCTTATTTGTAGTTGACGATTTTTCCAAAATCTGCTTTTAATGAAGCCCCGCCAACAAGACCGCCGTCGATATCCGGCTGTGCGAATAATTCTGCTGCATTTCCTGCATTTACAGAACCGCCGTACTGGATACGAACCTTCTCTGCGGTATCAGCGCCGTAAACCTCTGCAATACAGTCACGGATTGCTTTACAAACCTCCTGTGCCTGCTCTGTGGTAGCGGTTTTTCCTGTTCCAATTGCCCAGATTGGCTCGTAAGCGATTACCATAGAAGCTACCTGCTCTGCGGTAATGTCTTTTAAGTCGGATTTAATCTGTAAACGAATCCAGTCAAGGGTAATTCCCATCTCTCTCTGCTCTAAAGACTCTCCACAGCAAAGGATTGGTACTAAGTTATGCTCGAAGGCTTTTTTCACTTTCTTGTTGAGCATACAGTCGCACTCTTTGAAGTAGTCACGTCTCTCGGAATGACCGATGATAACGTATTTAACACCTGCGTCTACTAACATTTCAGGAGAAATCTCTCCGGTATATGCACCTTTCTCCTCGTAGTACATGTTTTCAGCACCAACTGCAACATTGGTTCCTTTTACTGCCTCAACCACCGGAACGATGTCGATTGCCGGTACACAGTAAACAACTTCTACGTCATCACTTGCTACAAGGGGTTTTAACTCTTCTACTAAAGCAACCGCCTGACTTGGAGTCATGTTCATTTTCCAGTTGCCGGCTACAATTTTCCTTCTTGACATATTCTTAATCCTCTTTCCCTATTTTTCCCATTTGGTAAATTTTTATCTGCGTGGCGGATTGCCGCTATTTATTTGTCATCTGCGGCAGACAACAAGGGCGTTGTTGCCGCATTTAAGGTTACCGCTGTTTTATTTGTCATCTGCGGCAACAACGCCCGGAAGCTCCTTGCCTTCTAAGAATTCAAGGGAAGCACCGCCGCCTGTGGAGATGTGGCTCATTTTGTCAGCAAAACCTAACTGGTTGACTGCTGCCGCTGAGTCACCGCCGCCGATAATGGTGGTAGCGTCTGTCTCTGCCAATGCTTTTGCTACTGCAATCGTACCTTTTGCAAGAGTCGGGTTCTCGAATACACCCATCGGTCCGTTCCATACAACAGTTTTCGCTGTCTTTACAGCCTCTGCATACATAGCCTGGGTTTTCGGTCCGATATCACAGCCCTCTCTGTCAGCCGGCATATTTTCCACATCATAATCCACTGCATCCACCGGAGCATCGATTGGGCTTGGGAAATCAGCGATGGTTACGGAGTCAACCGGAAGTAATAATTTCTTGCCAAGTTTCTCTGCTTTTTCCATCATTTCTTTACAGTAATCCAGTTTGCTGTCATCCACTAAGGATTTTCCGATTTCATAACCCTGTGCTTTTAAGAAGGTATATGCCATACCGCCGCCGATAATTAAGGTATCGCATTTCTCCAGTAAGTTGGAAATAACGTTTAATTTATCAGCAACCTTTGCACCGCCGAGGATTGCTACGAAAGGTCTTACCGGATTCTCTACTGCATTTCCTAAGAAGTCGATTTCTTTCTGCATTAAGTAGCCAACTACGTTAGAACCGCCTTTTTCAGAAATGAATTTGGTAACGCCTGCAACAGAAGCATGTGCTCTGTGGGAAGAACCGAAAGCGTCACATACATAATCGTCTGCTAAATCAGCTAACTCTTTGCTGAACCCTTCTCCGTTTTTGGTCTCTTCTGCGCCGCGGAAACGTGTATTCTGTAATAATACAACATCTCCCTCGTTCATAGCTGCAACAGCTGCGGTAGCTGCCTCACCTGTTACGTTGTAATCAGCTACAAAGTTTACTTTTTTGCCAAGCTTCTCAGAAAGCTTCTCTGCCACCGGTGCTAAAGACTCGCCCTCGTTTGGTCCGTTCTTTACTTTTCCAAGGTGAGAGCAGAGAATTACTTTTCCGCCGTCGTTGATTAATTTCTGGATGGTAGGAAGCGCTGCATTGATACGCGTCTCATCTGTGATAACGCCCTCTTTTAAAGGTACATTGAAGTCACATCTTACAAGCACTCTTCTGCCTTTTACATTGATATCATCTACTGATTTTTTGTTTAATGACATGGATATGTCCCCCTTCTAAATCGTTTTGATAGGCAGCCGGACACTGGCGGCATTTCTCCGTTACCGTTATCCCTGCTGCACAAAAGAGGCCCGGTCCAATAGGACCGGACCTCTTAAAAGTCTCATATAAAACAGAGTTCTAGTGAATTATGCTAATTCCAGTGAACTTGCGTCCACTGTACTCCAATCCGTTACGAATTAAGCAGAGTTCTAGCGAATTATGCTAATTCACTGAAGTATTTGATTGTACGTACCATCTGAGAGGTGTAGCTGTTCTCATTGTCGTACCAGGAAACAACCTGTACTAAGTTGTCCTCGCCAACCATGGTCTGAGTTGCATCGAAGATAGAACCAGCTGTGCTGCCGATGATATCAGAAGATACGATTTCTTCGTCGTTGTAAGCGAAGGACTCGGTAGCTGCTGCTTTCATAGCTGCGTTGATCTCATCTTTGGTTACGGATTTCTCAACAGTTGCTACTAAGATAGTGGTAGAGCCGGTCGGGCACGGAACACGCTGTGCGGAACCGATTAATTTGCCGTTTAACTCCGGAATAACTAAACCGATTGCTTTTGCAGCACCTGTGCTGTTGGGAACGATGTTTACTGCTGCTGCACGGCTTCTTCTTAAATCGCCTTTTCTCTGAGGTCCGTCAAGAGTCATCTGATCACCTGTGTAAGAGTGGATGGTGCTCATGATACCGGATTTGATTCCTGCTAAGTCGTTTAATGCTTTCGCCATCGGAGCTAAGCAGTTTGTTGTACAGGAAGCTGCAGAGATAATAGTATCTTCCGGTTTTAAGGTTGTGTGGTTTACATTGTATACGATAGTAGGAAGGTCGTTTCCTGCTGGAGCAGAGATAACAACTTTTCTAGCACCTGCATTGATGTGAGCCTGTGCTTTTTCTTTGCTTGTATAGAAGCCGGAGCACTCTAATACAACGTCTACTTTTAACTCACCCCACGGGCAGTTGTTTGCATCCGGAAATGCGTAGATTTTGATTTCTTTTCCGTCAACAGTGATAGAATCTTCTCCGGCAGATACTTTGTCCGCTAAAGCGTATTTACCCTGAGAAGAATCATATTTTAACAAGTGTGCTAACATTTTCGGGCTTGTTAAATCGTTGATTGCTACTACTTCATATCCTTCTGCTCCAAACATCTGTCTGAAAGCAAGACGGCCAATACGGCCAAATCCATTGATTGCTACTCTTACTGCCATTTTTAATTCCTCCTAGAATTTGTAAATGTAATTCGTGGGACTTGCATTCCCAAGTTGTTTTTATTTTAACCAATTTCAATAGAAAGTTCAAGCCTTTTTCATCACTTTATTCTTACTTTGTTAAATTTTTCACTAAATGCACTATTTGAGGGCACATTTCTGGAATTTTATACAAAATGACAGGGAATGACTTCTTTTTTCCACAAAAATAAGGTAAACTGATAATAACTATCGAAAAAAAAATGGAGGTTACGTTATGTCAGAACTTTGGGACACCCACATGCACAGTCAGTTTTCCGGCGACAGCAAATCTCCCCAGGAGGACATGATTGCTGCCGCCATGGAAAAAGATTTAAGCGGCATCTGCTTCACCGATCATCTGGATATGGACTATCCGGGGGAACCGGAACTCTTTCTTCTTGACTTGCCAAACTACAGTGCTTCCGTCCATGCACTGCAGGAACAATATGCCAACAGGCTTCCTGTCCGCTTCGGCATAGAATTAGGCTTACAGCCTCATCTGGCGGCTGTCCACGAGGATATCCTTGCCCAGTACCCCTTTGATTTTGTCATCGGCTCTTCCCACGTGGTGCACGGCTTGGACCCCTACTATCCCTCTTATTGGGAAAACCGATCAGAGGAGGACGGCTATCTGGAATATTTTTCTTCTATCATAGAAAATATCCGCGCCTTTGACGGGTTTGATGTATACGGACATATCGATTATGTGGTGCGCTACGGTCCATCCCGCAATGAGCATTACTCTTACAAGCAGTATGCCGATATCATTGATGAGATTTTAAAACTGCTGATTGAAAAGGGAAAAGGTATCGAAATCAATACCGGTGGCTTTAAGTACGGACTGGGACATCCAAACCCCACCGAGGATATCATTGCCCGTTACCGGGAGCTGGGCGGGGAAATCATCACCGTCGGTGCCGACGCCCATAAGCCGGAACATGTGGCATTTGATTTTGAAAAAGTTTCCGGAATTTTAAAAGAAGCGGGATTTTCCTATTATACAGTATTTAAGAACCGGAAACCGGAGTTTGTGAAGCTTCACTGATTTTCCTGGCCAGATAGACAAAGGGCGTATCCGCAATACTTGTGACAATGAAAATGACATAGCTTGCCATGGCAATATTGATAAGTACTGGCAGCTCATACATGCCCCAGAATGCCCCAAAGGTGTAAAGTATCGTATTTAAAAGCTGGGAAACCAATGTGGAGCCGTTGTTTCGCAGCCACAGGAAACGCTTGGTATCCCCATACTTTTTGCTGGTCAGCGCCCACCATTTATGGTAAGCCCACACATCAAACCTCTGACAGACGGCATAAACCACAACACTGACTATCATAAGCCGCGGCGTGTTGGAAAAAATGCTCCGTATCGGTTCCTGGGCCCAGTCGTTGGCGCTTGGGGTATAAAGCAGCCAGCTCTGGGAAATCACGATAAAGAAAACCGAGGTAAAAATACCGATATTAACCGCTTTCTGTGCCTCTTTTTTCCCGGAGATTTCACTCAGGATATCCGTCACTAAGAAGGTTGCGGCAAACAGGATATTTCCCAGGGTCTGCTCCATACCAAAAGCGTCCACTAAAATCAGCACCTCGATATTGGCAGTGATGGTGGCGATACAGGTAAAACAATAAAGTCCGTTTTTTCCAAATAATTTGAATGCCAGCAGCACACTTCCATAAACCACAAAAAGTCCGACAATTAACAATAACTCGTTCATAAGGTTCCTCCTACTCCAAAATCCGTATTTTCCAGTAAAATATCCACTCTGTCGTTTTGGATATAGAGGGGATAAATTTCTCTTGTAAACAGTTCTATGACCTCTTGGTCGGGATGAATTTCCGTAGTATTCTCCACCATAATATTAATGCAGATTCTCTCAAACAAGGAAAGCCCGGTTTTAATATCCGACAGCATACTTTCCTTCGTCTGCCCTTTGATACCGAACAGCAGGCACACCTCATCCGCCGTCTTTGCGATTTCCTCCGGGGAAGCGCCCTCCATACCCTTGTCAAATATTTCTCTGCGGAAGGTATCGTCGAAAGTTTCCACGCCCATCTTGATTTTTAAAGTAATTCCCAGTTCTTTAAAATGCTCTTTCCACTGTGCCACATGGTTCCGGTACATCCAGTGCACCTCAAACCGCAGGCTGTGAATCTTTTTCTCCTGACAGACCCGGGTAATCTCCTCCATGGTCTTTTTGTCTAATTCCAAAAAGCTGCCGGAATTAATCACCTCAAGACTGCCGAACTGCCCCGTCACCTGCGCCAACGCCTCCCGGTTGATGCGGTAATTTTCCGCCTCATCCTTCGAGGAATCTAAATGGTAATCGCAGAAACGGCAGCGTTTAAAACGACAGCCGCTGCCCCGCAGCATGACAATTTCCCGCGGATTTTTCTCTGTAATGACACTGTAACGGATAGGTGTTCCCTGCTCGCTCATCTTCTATTTCCTTTCTGCAATTCTCCTGTAAAAACGCAAAACCTGCCGCAAGTGAAATGGATTTCTTAATACTTCACACCCGCACCGGCATCATTTTCCTTAAAAGAAAAAGTGCCTGAATCTTTGACCATTCAGACACTCCTACAATAGAAATACGCTCTGCGGGCTTTCTACTGTCATAAAAAGCAGGCTGCCGGCGAACTGTCCTCCCCGGGGCAGATAACGCCGATAACCGCAATAATCCGTAGTTTTGTTTATAGACAGGATGGTCACGAACTGTCTTATGCAATTTTTATAAATACTTCGTTTTTACAACGTTATTCACTGTAACAGATTTTTGCAGGAATTGCAAGTCCTTTTCTCCCTCTGGGTGTAGATATAAAATATTGGTAAATATCTTTACATATGTCCTTGTCAGTGATACAATTTAATCATCGACAAGGAG